>Ga0209532_1001060_pt1 | contig 22425 bp, 16 predicted proteins | sample COG_02_FD_184746 | JGI IMG/M metagenome (GOLD analysis project Ga0209532, IMG submission 184746) | Pelagic Microbial community sample from North Sea - COGITO 998_met_02 (SPAdes) (version 2) | ecosystem: Environmental > Aquatic > Marine > Neritic zone/Coastal water | place: Helgoland, sampling... | reverse complement strand
GGCTTGATTTCGATCCCAATCCAACTACTGGTTTGACCGGTTCAGGTTCTGACTCGACTCCAAATGGAGGTGCGGGTGCCAATGAAAACTAAACGCGCATCGCTGGTTGGCTTTGGTTCTCGTTCTCGTTCTAAGCGACAGAGCGGCGTGGCGCTACTGGCAACACTGATTTTGGTGCTGGCCCTGACGCTTATTCTCGGCAATATATTTTATCGTCACCAGATTGATGTCTCACAGGCCACCGGTTCACTTCACGGTGATCAGGCGGTGCTTTTAGCGTTCAGTGCAGAGAGCTGGGCTCGAGATCTGCTCGACTCAAGTAATGATGATCTAACAGTGGATCATTTTGGCGAAGACTGGGCTCAGGCGATTCCCTTATTGCCAGTTGATGGCGGCACCATTGTCGGCTGCCTGGTAGACCTGGAATCCAGGGTTAATATTAATAATTTCTCCTCGTACACAGACTCCAGCCTGAGAGCAGAGCGTAAAGCCGACGCCATGGGTCTGGTTAAAGTGTGGGAGAGCCTGCTGCAAAACATGGACTTTATCGTTGATGAAAGCCGGGTGTCGGTGCTTATTGACTGGCTTGATAAGGGTGACGAGTTAATCGGCCCCGCCGGTGCAGAGCAGTCTGATTACAGCGGGTTTAATCCACCGCGTTTCCCCGCCAATACAGATATTGCTGATACCGCCGAGCTGGCCGCCATGGCCGGCTATAGTTTGGCCGAAGTGCAGCGTCTAATGCCCTTTATTAGCGCATTGCCAGGCCCCACGACAATCAATATCAACAGTGCGCCTGAGCAGGTGTTAATGGCCCTGAGTGGTGATCTGGGTATTGATTTTGTCGATATGGTTTTGGATAACCGACCATTTTTGACTCTGCAGGAATTTTATCAGGTTATAGATATTCGCCTAATGGTCGGCGAGCCTGCACTGGCTATACGCTGGCCGGCTAAGTTAATTGATGTGAAGTCGGATTTTTTCCAGCTTAATCTCGAAGTGACATTAGGGCAGTCAAGACTCGAGGTAAAAAGTATACTGCACCGCAGTGAAAATGGCCGCCCAGCTGTGATTCGTAGGGAGATAACGGTTGTACCTGCAGGTGTCACAACTGTACCATCTAAGTCTAATGACGCCGATGATAACAGTGAGGATGATTTTGCCGGTTCTGGGAGAGATAGATTTCGAGATCAAGATGAATATGATCGCGAATATTACCTGCGCCCGATCTGCGAAATCGCCGATAGTTATGCCACTGGCGATCTAAATGGCTCTAGTGAACAGCTTTAAAAAACAGCTCTGCAAATTAGCAATCCAAAAAGCAATAATTAGGAAATTGTAACAATGACAGTATCTGTTGATCATCTTCACTACCTAGACCGGCATCTGCTCGGCGGTGGTGACGCAAACAGAGGGATGGCGCTATGGGTGCCGTCCCAGCGCATTTGCCTGCATGTCATTGAAGCTCCCACAGCGCCTCAGCGAAAATGGGCCGAGCTGATTCCCTGGATCCTTGAAGACCGAATTTTACAGCCCGTAGACGAAATGCATTTTGTTCTCGGTGAGAGTTTTTCCGAGGAGGGCCAAAAGCAGCTTAGAGTCTCGGTTGTCAGCAAGCAGGATATGCGTGAATGGTTGCGCATTGCCGACAACGCTGGCGTTGCAGCCACTGCTATGGTGCCAGATTATCTGGCGCTGCCTTTTGAGCCTGGGCGCATCAGCATGGCCTGGCGTGAGGGTCAGTTTTTGGTTCGCAGCGACACTGACAGTGGCTTTTCTGCTGCTCCGGACCTAGCCTGGTTATTGGTGCGTCGTCTGTTCGAGCGGGCCGATATAGCGCCGCGACTATCTATTTCTATACCGGATGCGGATTTGATCCCGGAAGATCTCCGCGACGCGGCTGACGTTAATGATGCTGAGATTGACTGGCAGTTTGCCAATATGCCCATCTCAGCTAACCTGTTGACCGGTGAGTTTAGGCCTCAGACTGCCGAGATATCCTCATCCTCATGGCTGTCTACTGCTGCGCTATTAGTCTTGGCCATAGTGCTTGGCTTTGGGTACCTTCAGCTCTCCAATATTCGCCTCGAACAGGCTGTCCTCGAGCTTGAGACTCAGGCCGGTGCCGATTTTAGTAATTTATTTATTGGCAAGCGGGCTAAGGCAGAGGATGTCCGCAGCAGCGGTGAACTGTTAATGGCCGACATGTTTAAGCAGCGCGAAAGCTTACAGGCTCCAGTCATGAAAGCTCTCACAGCTCTAGATCCTATAATGACCAACTGTGGTTGTGAGTTAGAGACTTTGGTCGCCAGTGAGTCCGGCGTTAGTCTGGAGCTAAAAAATGTCGCTTCAGGAAAGGTTAGGGCTACCACTCTGCCTGGCTTTAAGGTTGATCTAAAAGCGGCTGACGGCGTGACAACGCTGACCCTGCGCAAGGGGAGCCAGCGATGAAAGACTTGAACCTCGTAAGTGGGATGCGCAGCTGGTTCGCGCAGCGAGAGCCACGTGAACGCGTGATTCTCAGTGCTGGAGCACTATTCGTCTTTATTGCTCTGATCTATCTGGCCCTGTTGCCCAGTATTGAGCGATCTGCTGAACTGCAACAACGTCATCAAATTCTACAAGCTGATCTGCAATGGTTGAGTGAGCAGAGTGCCAGCGTCAGCCGCTTGAGTAATAGCTGTGTCGATAAAACGATTAAAGCAGGCGCTGCCAGCGATATTATAAACCGCCTGGTCCGACGCAATCAGATCAAGCTGAGCAAGATAACCGAACAGGCTCAGGGCAAGTATGCGCTCAACCTTGAAAGCGCCAATGCCAATCGGTTGCTGCAGCTAGCGCACCAGCTGGCCTGTCAGGGACTGACAACAAATGTCCTCGACCTGAGCCGCTCTGAGAGTGCAGAGACCACCTATGCTGTGCGCATGGAGGTTCAATATGTCAAATAATAGCCTTCTTAAAATGCAGACCTATTTGCAGCGTTCTATGTCGGCTTCGCCAGGACAAAAATTACTCTTGTTGAGCAATGGCTTGCTGATCGCATTAATCCTGGCGCTGCTTATTGCTCTAGCTATGTCTTTCGTTGAATCAAAGTCCACAGCCAAAGCGCTGTCTCGAACCTCGGCTCCAGCAGTCGCCAGTTTGCGTTGGACCTGGTTTAGCGGTGTCGCCGTTACAGTACCCACTGTAGAACTGGATTCTAGCAATCTCGCCGATGCGGATGTTAACGCCAAGCTTCTTGGGGTCCTGTTCAGTGAGAGCAGCTCCCTCGCGACCATCTCCTTTAATGGGCGGCCGGAGCAGGTTTACCGTATTGGTGATAAGCTCGGCGCGTCGATAGTGATTAAGCAGATACAGGCATTTCGCATTATCGTTGAGCAAAACGGCGTCAAGCGTCAAATTCTGCTGAAGAAACCCGAAAACGTTATGCAGACCGAACAGGCCCCCGACGACTACAGCGACGATGAGCCTGCAGATGAAGGTTTTGCCATGGCCAATATGTTTGGTGCGCTGCCGGTTAAGGTGGATAATTATGGCAGTGGCTTTAAACTCAGCAAGCTCTCCAGTGAAATGAAAATGTTGGCCGACATTGAAGACGGCGACGTGGTTGTAGATGTGGGCGGCACCGGGGTGCAGGAATTGATGTCAGATCCCGCAAGCTGGGTTCAGTACAGCGGCGAGACCAGTTTGCCGGTGACAGTGATACGCAATGGTGAAGAAGTGGTGCTCTACGTTAATGCCGCAAGTTTGTCGGCTAAAATGTTACCGAAGCTCGGATTGAACTAGTAATAAAGCCACTAAATATAAATAGTAAATAAATAAATAAAATGAGAAAAATAATGACCGGCCAGAAGACGACTTTTGCCAAACGAACCATCCGCCTATTGGGGGCCCTGAGCATTGTGCTGAGCATGATTGCTGAGGTTAGTGCTGGCGAAGTGGTGCGAATTAATTTCCGTGATGCGGATATTCGCAGCGTCATCGAAAGCGTTGCAGAAATTACCGGCAAATCGTTTGTCCTCGACCCCCGTGTAAAAGGTAAGGTCACCATTATTGCTCCCGAGGCGATCGATTCAGATTTACTGTATCAGGCAGTACTCTCAGCAATTCAGGTGCAGGGCTTCCAGGCAATCGAAGATGGCGTGGTGACACGCATAGTGCCGTTTAATCAGGCGTTTAACTTTGCCGGTGGCGACGGGGACAATCAGCTGATTACCAAAGTGATTCAAATTGATCATGTGCAAGTCGCCACTCTGGTGCCTGTGCTTAAGCCAGTGATGAGTTCCGGTGCGCGATTGAATGCCTTTGCCCAGAGCAACTCCATGGTAGTCACTGATGTGCAATCCAATATTTTGCGTCTTGAATCGCTGATCGCGGAACTCGACGACCCATCTTTAAATGCCGTTGAAGTAATTAGCCTAAAGCATATTTCAGCTGGTGAAGCGGTGTATATCGCCGGCCAATTAAGCCAGCTAAAAAAGCAGGAGCTATCTCTGGTTGAAGACGGCATGAACAATCGGGTGATTGTCAGCGGTCCAGCTTCTGCTCGTCGCGCTTTTAAAACGATGTTAAAAACTCTCGATCAGCCGTCCACGAAAAAGGGCAGCGTTGAGGTTATCTATCTGGATTATTCTCGCGCCGCAGAAATGAAGCCGATCGTTGAAGGTATGTTGCAGTCAGATGTGTTTCTCCAACTTGCCGGTGAAGCGGTTGCGGATAAAAAAACCAAAAGCGCTTACCAGATTCAAATTGATGAGCTCAATAATGCTCTGGTTGTGGCCGCGCCGACAGCGGTTATTCGCGAGATTAAAAGTGTCGTTGCCCAGCTTGATCGCTCACGACCTCAGGTATTAATTGAAGCCGTTATTGCTGAATTGTCAGAAGATCAGGCTAAAGAATTGAGTGCTCAGCTTGCCTATAGCAGTAAAAACCGTGGCGGCTATCTAACCAATTTTGATGGGCTTCTGGCCACCTTGGCTGGTGTGGGACTGTCGGGCGTGACCCCTACGGCAACTGAACTGAGCTTGCTACCTAAAAAAGTAATGGCTGTGGCAGGAGATTTTGATTCTGAGACAGGCAAAGGCATTGGCCTGTTAATTCAGGCGTTGAAAACCGATGGCAGCACGAAAATTCTCTCAACCCCCTCAGTGGTCACTCTAGACAACGAAGAGGCGACCCTATCTGTGGGTGAAGAAGTCCCGTTCCAAACCGGTAGCTTTACCAGCAGCAATAATGGCAGTAACAACCCGTTCACCACAATTAATCGTGAAGAAGTGGGTATTAAGCTCAAGGTCAAACCGCAAATCAGTAAAGGCGATTCGGTACGCTTGGAGATAGAACAGGAATCCTCCAAAGTTAAAGTCGGTAGCGGCGGCGTAGGCTTACAGACCACCTCAAAAAGCACCATGCAAACCAATGTATTAATTCAGGATGGCGAGATGTTGATTCTCGGTGGATTAATTGAAGACCAGACTGGTGGCAGTGCTACAAAGGTACCATTACTCGGCGATATTCCGTTGCTTGGCCGTCTGTTCCGCTCGACCAGTAAAACGGATTCGCAATCCGTATTAATGATGTTTATTCGCCCAACGATTATTCGCACCGCGGAAGATGCGCGCAAGCTGTCTGACAGTAAATACCGCCATCTGATCAAGCGTGATATGGACAGTGAACAGAACGGCTCGATTCAGCCAATGCTCGACGAGTTTATCAATCAAGGGCAGGACCAAAACTAATATTAAGACAGACCTGAGGCGCTATGAGCATCTATCTGCAACATTTTGCCCTTGCCCGAGAGCCATTCTCGATAGTTCCTGATCCCGGGTTTCTCTATCCCAGCATCTACCATCGCCAAGCGGTCGCCCATTTAAAATATGGTCTCGATCGCGAAGGTGGGTTTATTTTGCTCACTGGCGAAGTGGGCACAGGTAAGACCACCTTGACCCGCACCATGATCAAGCGCATTCCTCCCCATGTGCGGGTTGCCTATATTCTCAACAGCAAGCTCAATGTTGCCGATGTACTGGCCAGTATCTGTGATGAGTTGGATGTAGATCTGCCCAATGCCTCCGAGTTGTCCCTGACTAAGCAGTCGTTTACGAAGCAGTGCATAGACGCGCTAAATCGCAATTTGCTCGCCGCCCACGCGGAGGGGAAAAAGACCTTAATTGTTCTCGAAGAAGCCCAGAATCTGACCCCTGAAGTGTTGGAAACTCTTCGACTGCTGAGTAACCTTGAAACCAGTACCCATAAACTTCTACACATATTGTTAGTCGGTCAGCCCGAGTTGTTGGATATCCTTGCGCAACAGGAATTGCGTCAGTTAAATCAGCGAGTGGTCTCCCGATTTCATCTGTCCCCCTTGGATAAAGATGATCTGTCCAACTATATCAATCACCGACTGCACCGCGCTGGCGCCAAACGAGCGATCTTTGACAGCGGCTGTGCGGCGGTTTTATTCCGCCTTACTGGTGGTGTGCCGCGGCTGATTAATTTAGTTTGTCACCAGTCTTTGGTCGCAGCTTATTCCACCGGCGCACAGACAGTCTCGCCAAAGTTGGTCAAGCAAGCCGCCAGTGAAATTCTCAGCGAGCCAACAAGCTACTCAGGCAAAAAATTCTGGTTGTTGGGAATGGTTGTCGCCTTGGTGTTGGGTGCTGGACTGATATATAAGCTAGCTCCTCCCGAATTATTAAAGCGAGTTTTTCCGGCAACAGTACAATTGGATGCCCAGGAAGAATTGCTTGCGACTGTTATTGATCCGTCGCTCCAGGCTGTTAGAGACCAACCGCTCAGTGCCTTTAATGACCGGCCAGCGGTCCTTTTTGATGAGGTGTTGGAAAACGGCTTAGCGCCGTTGCTACCAGAGTCGATTGACGAGACTTCAGTAGAGCAGCAAGTTAGTATCCAAACAGAACAGCCAGTCTCGCAGGCCAGTGCGAATCCATTTGTGGGTCTCTTGGCCCTCTGGGGTGCCAATGCTGAAGATGTTTACAGTGAAGAAGAACTCGCAGCAGTTGCCAGCCTGACTATGCTGCGCAGCGAAAAAATCAGCTCTGCTGATATGGCTGCCCTGGAGCAAATCAACCGTCCTGGGATAGTTTGGCTGTTAGAAGAAAGCGGTTATTTAAAATCCTATGTTCTAGAACAGTTGGGTGTCAGCGATATCAGATTACAGAATCGGCAAGGTACTGTAGATATCCCGGTGGAGGATTTTCAGCAGCGCTGGAATGGCAGTTATCTTTATTTGTGGCGGCCGCCCCAGAGCTACGTCTCGCCATTGAACTCAACTAATAATGGCACTGGAAATATGAGTAATCCTGAGTTGGTCGATTGGCTTCAGGTACAGCTAGCCTCTCTGGATAACAGTAGCGATATCATTATTAGTGGCGGCCGTTACACTGCGGCAATAGCACAGCAGGTGTTGGGTTTTCAGCGGCAGCAGGGTCTGGTGGCTGACGGGATTTTAGGGCGCGAGACACTGATGCGTTTGGCCCAGTTAAGCGGTGAAGATGTTCCGCTTCTCCGAGAAGTTGAGTTTAGAGAAGCTGAGTCAAGAGAGGCCAACTAATGTCTTATATTCTCAATGCCCTAAAAAAAGCCGAGCACGATAGATTGCGGGAAGAGCCTGAAGATCTCGATGATTTTGTAAACTCTGGCTGGGACCCCTATGAAAAAACCGCAACAAGCTATGGGGCATATTGGTTGCCAGTGGCCATTGTGGTGATTGCAGGAGGACTATTTTACGGGTTCTCAAACCTGTCGCCGCAAGTGGAGAGGGATTCTGCCGCTGCTGTATTAGACGTTGAAAAAGCGCTTGAAACGCAAATGGTTGCAGAAATAGTTGAGCCATCGCCAAGTGACAATCCTGTAGTTACTCCTGCGCCAGTGTTGAATACAGCACTGCCTGACGTGAGTATTACCGGCCATATCTTTATTCGCAGCGGCTCACGACTAAACCGAATTTTTGTCGGTGAAAGTATTTACCATGTGGGCGATAAGTTAGATTCAAACTGGATGATTGAAGCCATTAATAGCGACAGCCTGGAGCTGCGTTCAGGAACCCAGGTCACAGAGCTGCCACTGCGCTAACCACATTGGTGGCTAGTCAGAAAACACCTCAAGACCAGACTCTTTACCGCGATCAAAACGCTTGGCACGACGATAGGGAAATACGTCGAGCACAAAGCCATCGCGAATTTTCTCCTGTAGGCCCTGCCAAAAATCCACATCGTAGAGATCACTGTGCATCTCTTCGAACATCTTGCGGGCTTTAGTATTGCCTGAAAAGAACAGTCGGAATTCTTCTGGAAAAATATCGTCTGGACCCACTGTGTACCAGGTGCCAGCCTGCATCTCTTCCTCTTCAGTGCGGGGCTGAGGAATCTTGCGGAAGTTACAGTCGGTGAGCGCAGCAATTTCATCGTAATCGTAAAACACCACGCGGGCGTGACGGGTGACACCAAAGTTTTTAAGTGGCATATCACCGGGAAAGATATTCGCTGCGGCTAGCTGTTTAATACAGTTGCCGTACTCTTCCATAGCACTGCGAATCTCATCGTCGCTGGCCGACTCTAAATAGATATTCAGCGGCGTCATATAGCGTTCAGTGTAGAGGTGTTTGATCACCAACTTGTCACCGCGAATTTCAATAGTTGAGGCGGCAACCTTCTGTAACTCTTCGAGCAGCGCAGGTGAAAAACGATCCAGAGGGAAAACCAGATTATCAAAATCTTGAGTATCGGCCATACGACCGATACGGTCGTGACGGGAAACCAAGCGATACTTATCTCTCACTGTCTGGTGAGTCACTTCCTTCGGTGGGGCAAACTTATCTTTAATAATCTTAAACACAATATTGTATGAAGGCAGCATAAATACCGTCATCACCATGCCCTTAATGCCGGGGGCAATCACAAACTGATCATTAGAATCATGCAGATGGTGAACCATCTGGCGATAGAATTCAGTTTTTGCATGCTTCGGAAAACCCAGTGAATTATAGATTTCATAATCCAATTTTTTCGGCATCAATGTTTTGAGAAAATGGGCGTACTGATAGGGCAGCGGCGCATCAACCATAAAGTGGTTGCGGGTAAAACTGAAAATAACACTGAGATCATCGGAGTTAAAGATCGCCGTATCCACATAGAGCTGACCCTTTTCATTGTTGAGTATCACGATGGCCATGGGGAAGGTTTGATCCCCATCGATAACGCGGCCCACCATATAGGCAGCCTTGCTACGATAGAAAGTGGACTCCAGTAGATCGAACTTTAGATCATCCGCCGAGCCAGTCAGGTGCGGTGTTACCTCACTGCAGAACACGCTGAGTATACAGTCCAGATCCAGTTCTATATCTTCACCCGGCAGAGAGAATTCAGATTCCTTCAGGATACGGCGAAAAATATCCCGTCGATCGTTGCCTTCATAGCGGACAAAAATACTGTATTCAGCGGCTGGCGCTTCAATCATATGAGACGAGAGTACATAGATAATGTCGTCGCTGATCTTGTCGTGGTCATGGAGGTCGGCAAACACCGAATTAAAAAAGGTCTCGGCAATTTCAAAGTTGGGAAAGTTAAATACCAGCTGGGTGTAGGCTTTTTTTGATTCGGCCCATAGATTCAAGTCGGCAATATCTTTATTGGTCACCATCCCTAGATACATCACCGTCTGGGCTACCTTGGCTTTATACATTTCAAGGCGATCCACATTGGCCTGCTGCACACCGTGCCAATCCGCTTTTTCAAAGCGCGCTTTGGCGCTGAGAGTGGAATTTAAATAGTCGGCAAAATAACTGCGAAAGCCGTTGAGAATGGTCTTCGCCATACGACGCGCTGTGGAGTTGTGAATCAGTGGAGTTTGCGCCATGGGAACAGGTCTCGACAGGTTAGCGGATGATTAATTTTAAATTAATTCTTATCTTTAGCTCTTTTTTTAAATAGCTCTTTTAGGTAGCTCTTTTAGGTAGTTCTTTTACAAAGCTCTATTAGAGAGCTCTTCTAGCTAGCCCAACAGCTGCTTCAAATTATCTAACTCGGTTAAGGCCTGTTCTTTACTCGCCTTCTTCATTGACGTCTCGGGCAAGGCTGCCGGAGGTTCAACAGTAAACACTTCACCGCCGATTACCCGCTCGCAATACTGCTGATAGGTTTCAGCAAACTGAGGAAAGGCTTTGCTCTCATCAGTGGTCGCCAGAAAGTGCCAGCCGCAGTCGCGACCGGCGGCATAGACCGCTGGGTGCGACCATTGTTGCGCCGCCTTCGGGCTCGGCATGTTGCACACTTCGAGATAGGCTTTGCGTGGTGAAGGCAGGCCGGCTGGCATACCCACCGTACGGCAGGCATTGATCATTTTATGTAGCGTTGGGAGGTAGTCGTTATCGGCGATTATTTTTTCGGCGGCCAACAAAATAACTCTTGGGGCAAAATCACCAAGAGTCGATAGCCACAGCTTTTTTGCCATTCCAACAGATTCGTTTTTATCACCAAAGGCCGCGTAATACTGATTGTGATAATTGACGCGAAACAGGGCAAAGGTCTGATTGATTGCATCAATCAGTTCCGGAGTAGCAGGGGCTTTTTTAGCTTGCCCAGCTGCGGTCGGTGAGGTCTTCGACGAAGCTGCGATCTCGGATGCGACCGTTTGGATTAGATCCTTGTTGTTTGCCATGTGCTGTATCCGTTGACGAAGGTTGAATATGTCGCGCCCACTGGCGCTTGACGAACTGAAGAAACTTGGTACTCCAAGAGCTCTGGGGCATACCATTCTCTTGCCAGTATAAGATAAATTCCGGCACCAACTGCTCGGCGAACTGACGATTGATATTGGCCATTTGCAGCACATCATAGACCGATGCCTTGGGCTGCCACTGGGCTTCAATTTTCCGCGGCATGCTGTCCTGATCCATCATCCCAGTAAAGAACTGCCACTGGCGACGAATATGCTGGATGAACTTCGAGTCCCAGGTGCTGGATACATCACCGCGGTCGCGCCAGTAGAGAATAAACTCTGGAATTGAATCATCAACAAAGTTGCTGTTGATGCCACCCTGACCAATCAGAATCTGCAGAGCATCTCGCGAGGGGCGCCAATCGTCGGTGAGAGTCACCTCCTGACGACGGCGATGGGAGGTCGCTTCAGCCTGCTGCCACTGACGCCAAACCTCTTTAATAAATTTCGACTCCCAGCTGTGGCGCGGCACATTGCGCTCCCGCCAATAGGTGACAAACTGGGGAATCTGTTGCTGAGCAAAGGTCTGAGTCACACCCAGCTGGCTCAGTTGCCGCACGGCATCCTGACTCGGCTGCCAGCTATTGCCCATAGTCTTGGCTGAGGTCGGCATGCCAGTGGCTGGCACGGGGGCCGCGGCGCTGTGGTTATACGCGGGCTGCTGGCGTTGATGACTGTTCTGCTGAGGACTTGGCTGAGAGTTTGATAGCGCACTTGGTTGAGAACTTGATTGAGAGCTTGATTGAGAGCTCTGAGCAGTACTCGCCGCCACACCATCATTAAAGGCAAAGCGAAAGTCCCGCTGAGAGGAAAAGGGTGCACCGCCAATCAGCAGCAGGCCCTTCTCATGTAATCCCGCGGAGAGGCGTAGAATGTCCTCTTCGCGCCAAAAAGGTGCAAGGCTCAGCAATCTATCTGCTGCCACAGTAAACCACTCAAACCCTTGGTTTTGCTCAGGCGTGCCATGACTGCGGCACTCCTGTAAAAGTTGCAGCAACACGGTCTCTTCCAGCCCGATGGTGGCGGCCAGAGTAGGTGAAATAGTGATCGGTTTTTCGGGTATCAAAGACATCGCAATACTTTATCAGAAAGCCCACGGATGGACGAGGTTAAGATTTTTTTGTCACAGGTTTTTTAGTCCAAACCTCCTATGTAGCATATCTAGCCATAGAAATAGGGCTCTGTAACAAGAGATGCTTTGCCCCTGTCTTAAAATGCTAAATGTTATGGCTTTCCTTGCCATGGGCTAACAGCGCCAAATCAAAGATTATTGAGCCTGAAAAATACCGACTTGTCCGATATCGGCCGAGACATTACCTATAAGACACAGGCAAGAGCATGACATTTCGATACGATAATAGAGTGGCAATAGTCACTGGAGCTGGTAATGGTCTCGGGCGCTCCCATGCTTTGGGGCTTGCAGCCCGTGGCGCTAAGGTAGTGGTAAATGATCTCGGCAGCCAGTTAAGCGTGGCGGAGTCCGTAGTTGAAGAAATTCGCGCAGCTGGAGGAGAGGCTATTGCCAATGGCGCAAATGTGACCCAGCCCGGTGAGGTTGAGGCCATGGTTCAGGCCGCGAAGGACAAATGGGGCCGGGTTGATATCTTGGTCAACAACGCAGGTATTCTGCGGGATAAGTCCTTTTCAAAAATGAGCTTGGATGACTTTCGCCTAGTCTTGGATGTACATCTTATGGGTGCAGCCATATGCTCCAAGGCCGTGTGGGATCTGATGAAAGAGCAGCAGTATGGCCGTATTGTTATGACCAGCTCCTCTTCAGGGATCTACGGTAACTTTGGTCAATCGAACTATGGCGCCGCCAAGATGGGTGTGGTGGGATTGATGAACGTGCTGCATTTGGAAGGCGCCAAGTACGGCATTCGCGTCAATGCTCTGTCGCCCACAGCCGCGACACGGATGACCGAGGGTTTAATCGAGGCGGAAGCACTTGAGTTAATGACTGTCGAGAGCGTCACAGCAGGCTTGCTGTATCTTGTGGGTGAAGAAGCACCTGCGCGGTTGGTGCTCTGTGCTGGCGCCGGTGGCTATGCGGCGACGCGGATCTATGAAACCGACGGTATTTGCCTGTCGCCAGAGGATCAAACGCCGGAAAATATTGCCTTAAATATAGAGCATATTTTGGATACCTCGAGACAGACCATGCTGCAACAGGGCGCGGACCAGACCATCAAGTTTATTGCCCGGGCGACTGAAAGGCAGGCCGGTGAGTCGAACTAAAAAGAGCATCGAGCTGAAGAAGCTCTTACTATGTAGCTTAAAGTGGGTTGAGCCACTTAAGTTATACTAAAACAAAAGCGGCTGCCTGAGTCGCTAGTCTAATTAGATCGGCACTTTGCATGGGGCAAGCCGACACATTTTTCAAGCTGTGGTTAGCCTTAAAAGGGCGATCGGAGTTATCGGAGCGAGACCAGCGCAATGAGATCTACGCAACCTAATCTTCATTCCCCTATCTCTGATCTCAGCCGTCATCGGCTGGGCTCTTATTATATTCGCGGTTATCTGCAGGGGGCTCTGCAGCAAGGGTTCGATCCAAAAGATATTCTGACCATTGCCAATATACCGCCCTCTGTCTATGAAGACCCCACAGCCTCTATTAATGGCGAGCAGCTGCAGCGCTTGATTCTTAAAATCAGGGAGACCATGAACGACCATTACATGGGGTTTTTACAGGTCCCGGGTAAGTTGGCCATGGATTCCGAGGCCGGCAAGGCCGCGGTAAAGGGTGAAACCTTGGGCCAGAGTTTGCGCGGCTTATTTGCCTTTGTGAATGCGGTGCGCAGTGACGAGGCGCGGACTCTAGTGGTCGATGAGGACAGCAATGAATGCTCGATGAACTTTTGTTTTAGTGGATTTAATCAAGGCGTCGATGCCCATTTAGCCTATTGGTATAGGCTCTATTGGGGCTACAAGTTTTACTGCTGGCTGATTGGCGAACGCATCCCGCTGACCCAGGTATGCTTTACCGGGCCAAAGCCTCGAGACTGCATTGCCTATGAGGCGGTATTTGACTGTGCCATCGCCTTTGATCAGCCGGAGAATAAACTCTGTCTGGATGCGAAGTATCTGGTCAAACCAGTGTTTCGCAATGAAACTGATCTGCTCAACGATTCCTTTCCGCTGATGTACCCCAATGCCAGTTGGTTTACTATTCCGGGGAAGGATGTAAATATCTCCAGTCAGGTTGAACACATACTTATTGAGCTGCTTAAAGAGGGCATGATTGCGCCATCGATTGATGTGGTGGCGGGTCTTTTGGCGGTAAGCTCAAGGACATTAACCCGCCGACTGAGCAAAGAGAAAAAATCCTTCCAAAAAATAAAATCTAAGGTGCGCTGTGATATCGCCCAAGACTTGCTGATCAACAGCGATATCTCCCTGACGGTTATTGCCGAGAAGATTGGCTTTTCTGAGCCCGGGGATTTCACCCGCGCTTTTTTGGGCTGGACCGGGCAGACCCCCTCATCATTTCGCGCCCAGCCGCTCTCATAAGCCTGTCGTGAAATGCTAAATCAATTGGCTCCAATTAACATGGTCTTAGCCAGCCAATCATTTACTCTCTATAGCAAAGCTAAAACCGAGCCTCCGGGTCTAATATTGCATATCGTCTGTGATATTGGATGGATCGATTTGAAGAGAGGCGCTACCCCAAAAAGGCAATATCCCAATGAATCAAACTGAAACCCTCGCAGCTCCGGATACAGATACATTGCCTGATGGGCAAGCTGATATTGCAGCGATAAAGGCCTATGAAAGCAAAGCCTATAGATATTATGTATTGGCCATACTTACAGTGGTTTACGCCTTCAACTTTATCGATCGACAACTGCTGGTTATTTTACAGGAGCCAATTAAGGCCGAATTGGGATTTTCCGATACCCAGCTCGGGTTGCTAACCGGTTTTGCCTTTGTGGTCTTCTATGTGATCTGTGGTATTCCCATAGCCCGTTGGGCCGATCGGGCTAATCGTCGCAGTATTATTGCCACAGCACTGGCAGCATGGAGTGTTATGACGGCACTCAGTGGCATGGCGCAAAACTACACTCAGATGGTGCTAGCGCGGATTGGCGTAGGCATTGGTGAAGCTGGCGGCAGTCCCCCGTCCCACTCGATGATTTCAGATATGTTCCCGCCCAATAAGCGGGCCACGGCACTGGCTATTTATGGCTCAGGTGTCTATCTCGGTATATTGGCGGGCTATGTTATCGGCGCCTGGTTGAGTGAGTCCTTGGGTTGGCGAGCCACTTTTTTGGTAGTCGGCCTGCCCGGTGTGCTACTGGCAATTTTGGTGCGCCTAACGATTAAGGAACCACCCCGGGGATTTTCCCAAGGTGTTGCGGCTGCCGATGGGCCGCCCATGTCTTCGATTAAAGAGGTGCTGTTTGTTTTGTGGTCGCGTCCGACCTTTAGGCATCTGTGTTTTGCCGCTGGCGCTCAGGGCTTTGTTGGCTATGGCCTATCCAACTGGATGCCGTCTTATTACTTGCGAACATTTGATATAAGCCTGCCTGAATTAGGTACTTGGCTGGGTTTGGTGACCGGTTTTGCAGGTATTGTTGGCGCCTTGCTCGGCGGCTATCTGGTGGATCGCCTTGGTGAAAGGGACCTGCGTTGGAGACTGTGGCTGCCGGCCTTAGCCCTGTGCCTTTCATTGCCTGTTATCTTTGCCGCGCTCAGTAGTCAAAATATTTATGCGTCTCTGCTGCTATACGGTCTGCCCATCGCCTTAATTGCGGTCTATGTGGGGCCTGTTCTGGCAACTACCCATAATTTGGTCGGTATGCGCATGCGTGCGCTGAGTTCTGCGATTTTGTTTCTGATCATCAATATGATTGGCCTTGGGTTGGGGCCTCTGGTGGTGGGTTTCCTGAGTGATCAATTAGCTCCCCATGCCGGTGACGGAGCTTTGAGATTGGCCATTCTAACGGTGGTATCTGTGGGCACAGTCTGGTCCTGCATTCACTATGTTCTGGCTGCTCGCACCCTCAGTGAAGACCTTTCCAATGCGCCGGATTAGGGTTTAGTAAATGTCATTATTTGCTAATCATATTGTCTCCCTTTGCTCTGTGCCCCAAGGGCTTAATGTCCCACACTTTTAGTCTTTATTGCACAGAGCTCAAGGTCGTCTTCTTGACGATGATCTGCCGCCGTTGAATGGCGAATAAAAGTACTAATCAGCAAGCAAGCATTTTTAGATAATTAATTTAGTGGGAAGAGTATGGCAGGTACAAAACCAACAGAGATAGTGAAGCAGTTTATTCAGGATTACCCATCAGACCCTGAATATCTGTGCACTCCGTCCGATATTGAGCAGTTCGAAAAAATCCCCCAAGCTAAGCGATTTTTATGCAGTTCGCCCAATGAAGCACTGTCGTTAACTGCAAAAATACTTGGATCTTCAACGGCAGTAACTTTTCTAGCCACAGGTTCACTCGCCGACAAACCTCAGCGATGGACCTACAGCCAATACCAGGAAGAAGTGATAGCGGCGGCAAATCTATTTCATACTCTAGGTCTGCAAGCGGGCCAGTCCGTGGCCTTTTTATTGCCCAATACACCAGAGATGCTTTTCGGTCTTTGGGCCGCGCAGGCAGTTGGTATAGCGGCGCCGATCAATTATTTATTAAAGCCGGAGCAGATTGCGGAAATAGCCAGGGAAGCGGATGTGCACATTATCGTTACCCTGGGGCGGGGCCATCCAGATAGCGGGGATCTACTGGATAAAGCGCTGGAGGCAAAGCGTCGAGTTTCCTCGATCCAACATATTATTACAGTGAGTGCTATCGGCCTCGAGCATCAGGACGGCTGTGTCGATTGGAATCAGGGGATATCTCAGCAGCCTCGCGATGGTTTTATATTTGATCGCTTGCTTGAGGGGTCTGAAGTTGCTTCGTATTTTCATACGGGAGGCACCACCGGGATACCCAAACTAGCCCAGCAGACCCATAGAGCTGAGGTGATCAATGTCTGTCAGATGTTACTCACGGGTCATGGTCAGGTGAGAAGTGATGCTCCCGAAGGCGCCTCGTCGACGAACCTCTGTGGCCTGCCGCTGTTTCATGTCAATGCCCCTTTTGTCTCAGCCCTATCTAGTATTATGTCTGGGGGTGAACTTATCTTAGCTGGCCCTCAGGGTTTTAGATCAAAGCAATTAATAAAAGATTTTTGGGGGTTGATTGAGCGCTATAAAGTAACCAACTTTTTTGCCGTGCCTACAGTTTATGGGGCGCTGATGGATCAGAATTCAAAAGACCATGACATAAGCAGTTTAATCAGCGGGAGCTGCGGGGCTGCGCCCATGCCAGTCAGTTTGTTGCGCGACTTCTACGCGCGCAGTGGCGCGACTATTTTGGAGGGCTATGGCATGACCGAGACCAATTGCTCAGCGGCATCCCAGTACATCAATGCCGAGCGTCATGTGGGCTCTGTTGGTATGCGCATTCCCTATCATCAGATACGCACCGTGATATTAGATGGCCAGCAAAAGGTAGTCCGGGACTGTGCAATAAATGAAATTGGCGTGCTGTTACACAGTGGCCCCAATGTGATTCCCGGCTACAAACAAGAATCGGCAAACAAGGGCATGTGGCCAGAAAATGGCTGGCTAAACAGTGGTGATATGGGGCGAATCGATGCCCAGGGCAATCTGTGGATTACCGGACGGGTTAAGGATTTGATTATCAGGGGCGGGCACAATATAGATCCCTCGATTACCGAAGACGCCCTGACCTGTCACCCTGAGGTGGAAATGGCCGCCGCGGTGGGTAAGCCCGATGGTTATGCGGGGGAGCTGCCTGTCGCCTATGTAAAGCTCTATGCCGGGGCGACGGTGACTGCACCAGAGCTGATTAAATTCTCCCGTGAGCGGGCAGTAGAGCGGGCTGGTGCCGCGGTTGATGTCTTTATTGTGGATGAGCTACCTAAAACCGCGGTGGGTAAAATTTTTAAACCCAGCCTGCGCAGGGATGCTATTGCTCGGGCTTACGTAGAGATTGCTGCAGCCGCATGGCCAGAGGGGCAGATAACCGCAGAGGTTGTTGATGATAAGGCTCATGGCTTAAAAGTGATGTTGACCGTGATCTCGGATATCCCGTCACAAACCGTCGGCAGCCATGCTGACTCTGAACAAATACGTCAGGCTGTTGAGCGAGACTTAAATACCCTCGCCTATGTTTGGGAACTCAACTAAAGCGATGCCTTACTGATCCTACCCGAAGGCGTGTTTTAATATTTCATAGTTCAAATAATGGGCACGGGAGGATAGTCGCGCACTGGGTGCAATATATTCAAAGGCATGGGTGCCCCCGGGAAAGATATGCAATTCAGCGCCCACCTTTGCCGTCATCAAACGTCGCGCATACTCTATATCTTCATCTCTAAATAAATCCAATGAACCCACGGAAATATACGCCGGTGGCAGATTGGATAGGTCGTCAACTCTTGCGGGGACCGCGTAGTGATGACGCTCCTGCTGATAGGCTCCACCCAAATACGCTTGCCAGCCCTGGTGGTTGCTGTCTCTGTCCCAAGCGATACCGCTGAGCTCTAGATGAGTAGAGGGCTCATGATTGCGGTCGTCGAGCATAGGGCACATAAGCAGCTGATACTGTATTGGGTAAGCGCCGCGATCGCGGGCCATTAGCGCCAGTCCGGCGGCCAGTCCAGCGCCGGCACTGATTCCTCCAACCGCAACCTTTGTAGTATCAACTCCCAGCTCAACACTGCTGGCAAATGTCCATGCCAGGGCCTGATAGCAATCGTCTAGGGGAGCAGGGTAGGGATGTTCCGGTGCCAGCCGATATTCAACAGCAATGACAATGCAGCCCACCTCATGGACAAAGCGCTCCATGGCCGCCACTTCAAAGTCGATAGAACCCAGCACATAGCCGCCACCATGAATCCACAGCAACACAGGCAAGGGTCCGTCGGCCTTGGCGGGTTTATAGACCCTGACGCGCAAGTCCGTATTATCCCCCTCTTCAGATATTCGATGGTCTGAAAATAGCACATGATCCATGGTCGATAAGTGGGTTTTTTGTTTCTCGGCGAAGGCCTGTCGTAGCACTCGAGTGTTGGCTAAGTTCTCCCAAATATCAAAATCGGGAATTTTTTCTAACACCACCAACAGCTCAGGATCTATCTGTTTTTTTACCACCGCTCAGCCCCTTAATTTATTGTTTTCAGCCCTCAGCATAGGGTTGATCTTGGCTAATTAGAAGTGAATTCTGCATTTATCCTTATACGAATAAACTGATTTCCGCTATTCTCCTGAGACGAAATTGTCGTGCCTCTAGCGTAAGTCATAGCTCTCTTCATTTTGGCTTGAAATGCCAAATGGCTTGTCTTCAATAGCCATTCCGGACAGGTATTTACCATGGTTTACTACCTTATGCCCGATTTTGGGGCGTCCATAAAAGCAAGATAGCAGGCTAAGTCCATCGGATTTATGCCAAAACAAAAAGACAGACAGGGGAAAATTATGAATTATAAAATAAAGATGCTTGCAGTAGCCGTAGGCTGCGTGACGGCGATGTCAGCCGCACAGGCACAGCAATCAAATGCTGCGAGTTCAGAGTGGCTAGTGGAAGAAATACTGGTCACAGCAACAAAGCGCGCGCAGTCCGTTCAGGATGTTCCTATTGCGATTACCGCGATTACAGCAGGCGATATTATCGCCAGCGGTTCTCAGAGCATGCAGGATGTTGCATCTCTGGTACCCAACTTCGAATTCCCAACTAGCCGTGGCCCGGGTGAAGCGGATATTGCTATTCGCGGAATCTCTTCGAATATTCCGTTCTTTTCTCCTGGCTTCGACTCAGGCTTTGGTGTCTATCTGGATGGCGTTTACTTGGGTCGCCAGGATGCGGCCAACGCCGACCTGGGCGAAGTTGAGCGTTTAGAAGTATTGCGCGGCCCACAGGGCACGTTATTTGGGAAAAATACCATTGCTGGTGCGGTGAATATTGTCACCAAAAAACCTGGCGAAGAATTTGAGGCAAACCTTAAAGCAGACCTGGGTAATTACGATTACCGCCGTGCCCGCGCTATGGTGAATGTGCCGCTTATCGAAGATATCCTGTCAGCACGTTTCTCGGCAACCACCGCAAGTAGAGGTGGTTATGTTACCAACCTGTTTAATAATGACGATGACTACGGCTCTTATGACAAGTGGGGCGCCAGAGCGAATATCGCTTATACACCCACAGATACAAGCCGTTTCTATCTCAGTTTTGACGCCTCGGACTACGAAGATAAAAGATACATCCTTGAGAACCTAGAAGATGCCGGAACAGAAGTCTCCTCAGATGATCAAAAATATACGATCTATTTAAATGGTGTAGATGAAGCGGGTACAAGTGGATTTGGTACTTCATTAACCTATGAACAGGACTTTGCCAACGGTTACACACTAACCTCACTGACCGGCTTCAGAGATAACTCCGCCGATAGTGTCTGGGACGATGATCTAAGACCTGTTGTGGGCTTCGATAGAATTGACAGCATGGATCAAACTCAATTCACTCAGGAACTTCGCATTGCTTCTCCGGCGGATGGTAAGTTCGATTATGTTGCTGGGCTGTATTATTTTGACTATGAAAATAATTACGAATACGAGGCCTATGTGGGCGTCGATTGGTTTGGACTGCCGGGCTCGGTGCTGTTTGATCATCACCTTGAGAGCGAGAGCTATGCAGCGTTTGTTCACTCCAACTATCGCTTTAATGATCAGTTGTCTATGTATGCTGGCGCGCGTTATACCGACGAGACAAAATCCTTTAGCAAATCAGCTACTGGTATTGATCCTGCCTTCGGATACATCAGCGGTATTCTGGGCAATATCGAGGGGCAATATCCTGACCTCGAGGATATCAATAATGAAAATGTATCCTGGACCGCAGGGCTTAAATTTGCCGCCAGCGATGATCTAATGCTCTATGCTGGCATAGCTACAGGCTTTAAGTCTGGTGGCTTTAATGTTGCGGTGGAAAAACTTTCAGAGTTAGACACTAACTTAACTGTTGATCCAGAAGAAACCACCAGTTACGAGTTGGGTATGAAGTCTAGCTGGATGGGCAATCGCTTAGTTGCCAATGTATCACTTTTCTATATTGACTATACCGACTTGCAGGTGCAGTCATGGGATCCAACACTTGGCACTGGCGGTCTATCTATTTGGTCCAATGCCGCGAAGGTTGAATCCAAAGGTCTTGAACTGGAAACCGTATTTCATGCCACGGAAAATTTGAAAATTTCCGCTGCCCTAGGTTACACAGATGCAACCTATAAAGACTTCACCGGTGTTGCGCTGCCACGAGGTAACGATTCTTTCGGTGACGATAATGACGGTGTGATCGATGCCAAAACCGATGCGTCCGGCAATCGTGTTCCCATCGCGCCAGAGCTGAACTTGACTGTGGTTGCGGATCATCGCTATCTTCTGGGCGGCGGCAATGCGCTGGTTACCCGTATTGAATACACTCACAAAGGTGATCGCTACTCGGACCAAGGCAGTGCTAATACCCCGGATGATTTGTTACCGTCTTTTAATATGATGAACCTTCGCCTTGGCTACCGTCCTGGAAATGCCGATTGGTCAATTGACTTGTGGGCTCGCAATCTCACTGATACACAAAAAGCAGAAGAGAGCCGTTACTTTAACTTCGTTGGTAAGCGTTTAGCCAAGCGCTATATGGAGCCAAGAACTTATGGTCTGTCTGTGAGCTATGATTTCTAATTTAGAGTTTATCGCTTTTGAGAAAAAACAGGGACTTCGGTCCCTGTTTTTTTTATCTGTATGTTATGTATTTTTTTTGCGGCATAAAGAGCCAGCTGAAAAAACTAGTCTCTACCCAGTATTCTTAAATCTTAAACCGCCCATCCCCCACTCACCGGAAACACCTGACCGACAAAACAATCCGCCGCATCCGAACACAAATAGGCTGCAAACAACGCATCCTCTCTCAGCGATACCAACCGCCCCAGTGGCACATCATTCTTAAGCCGTTCCTGAAACTTGGGGTTGGCCTTGGTCTCTTCGGGAAAATAGGTGGGGTTATCGACAAAGTTCTGGGCGATGGCATTGACCTGAATACCCTGAGGCGCCATCTCCACGCCCATGGCTTTGACATAAGAGAGCTGCGCTCCCCGTGCGGCACTATAAGTAGAAGCCCGCTTCATACCCCGCAGTGCCGAGGCGCTGCCCATAACCAAAATCTTGCCCCCCTGACGCTCAATCATCTGTGGCAGAACCGCGGTGCAGAGTCTTGGCATGGGATCGACTACGGCACTAAAGGTGGCGGACCATTCAGCGTCATCCACCAACTCGCCCTTGGTAAAGGGCGCGGGGATCGCCAGATTAATCACCAGTACATCTATATGTCCGGCCTGCTGAATAATCTTGGCAGGTAGGGACGGATCTGTAAGCAGATTATTGTCCGCTATCACCTCGGCACCCATATCAGCGAAAACCTCGCAGAGGGTAGGGCCCATAAAGGTATCGGCTTGGGTCACTAGGATACGCTTGCCGGCAAGTTGCGAACTGTTCATTGGCTGTCTCCGTTAATGCTTTTAATTGGCTTGCTTGGCGACGCTTTGCAGCGCTTCCCCAGTCAAACGATTAACCGTCCAGCCCTCCATGGGTACGGCGCCTAGGGAATGGTAAAAGTCGATGGC
>Ga0209532_1001055_pt1 | contig 22478 bp, 18 predicted proteins | sample COG_02_FD_184746 | JGI IMG/M metagenome (GOLD analysis project Ga0209532, IMG submission 184746) | Pelagic Microbial community sample from North Sea - COGITO 998_met_02 (SPAdes) (version 2) | ecosystem: Environmental > Aquatic > Marine > Neritic zone/Coastal water | place: Helgoland, sampling... | reverse complement strand
CTCCTCATTTTTCTCGCCACGCTTTGTTCCGATATTTCTTATTGCTGTTGCATTGAAGCCTAAATTGCCGAATTTATCTAACATCTGAATCAACTCAACAGATTTTAGCAAGCCATAATTCTCTGGACCAAGATACTTTGCTACGATAAAACTCTTAGCAACTTGTAGAGGTTTGATTGCAATATTCGCCCCAATCATCCATGCAATATCTTTGGTCGATTTTCTTTTCAAGACATTCTCATACTTTCTTTTGTAATTAGAAAGCATACCTTTAAAGTTTACCTTCATAATCAATGTTATAAACTTTAATCCAATGATTCAAATTGATCAATCTCACTATTGATTTATCTAGATCCGCCTCTTTATTTAAGAATTGATCAACCTTAGACTTTAAGACAGTCGAGTTCACAAATGGTAAATTACTCGCCGCCTCTATTTCATCGACTAAGAAATCCTTCAACTGATTAGATAGCCAAACGCTTTCTGGACTAGAAAAACCCATCTTGTCCTTTCTGTTATAAATCCGTTCCGGGATATATGACTTTAAAGATTCTCTCAATATACTTTTCCTAACCCCACCTTTAATTTTGAAGTTAAAAGGCAACTTCAATACAAAATCTACCAACTCATGATCCAAAAACGGCACTCTTGTCTCAACTGAATTAGACATCGAGACACGATCAACTGAATGAAGTATACTTCTAAGAATACTGAATCTACTTCTAAAAACCTTTTTAACTTGATTATGTTCTCTTCTATTTAATGACTCAGTATCAACATTGCCAAATTCAAAAATCCCCGTAAGCCCATCGGATTTTCTCATCTTTTTATAGGTTTTTGGGAAACCGTATTCGAGAATAGATCTAACATCACTATTTAAAGACCCATTTCTGGTTTTTTTAAAACCTTGATATTCCTTGAAGAATTTTTTAAACCTCAGTCCATGTAATTGCTCACATAAGTAGGCCAGGTGAAAGCCTCCATAACCTGCCATATACTCATCGGCTCCTTGTCCTTCGAGAACTACTTTATATTTGTCTGAATTTATGTTCTGGTATAGGTAATAATGAGAAAGAATAGATCTACCAACAGTTGGAAGGTCATTATACCAAATAACTTTATCCAAATCCTTTGTGTAATCTTCGTAATTATATGTAATTAGAGTTGAATTTAATCCTAATTCCTTATTAATAATTCCAATATATTTCTCCTCAGAGAAAGCTTTTTCATTATATATCATTGAAAAAGTCTGAATTGGAGAGTTTGTTAACCCATTTTTTGAAATGAATGAAACAATCGAAGATGAATCTAAACCACCAGATACCAGGGCAGCAACATCCACATCAGCTTGTAATCTTTTATGAATAGAGGATTTAAATAATTCAAGAAATTTTTCATTTGCTTCATCATTGGATATAGTATAATCCGGTTTTGAATCAAAATCGGGCGAATACCACTTCTTTTTGCTAAATTCCATTCCTGGTTTCCAAGAATTGAAATCTATTGTAAAACATGTTCCAGGCTCAATTTCATATACATTTTTCCACATGGTATTTTCATCATACGAAAAGTCACCGAACTCGAGAAATTGATATGTTGGTATTGGATTTAATTCATTTTTAAATCCATCGAGAACTGAAAGCTGTTTGATCTCGGAAGAAATTCCAAAACCTTTAGTGGAATTCCAGAAATACATTGGCTTTATACCATATCTATCTTTGGCAGCAAATAATACTTTAGTCGACTCATTCCAAATCACAAAGGAAAACATTCCATTAAATCGATTCAAACAATCCACTCCCCATTTATGATATGCTGCAAGAAGAACTTCCGTATCACTATCAGTTTTGAATTTATACCCAAACGATTCTAATTCAATCTTGAGAATCTTATAATTGTAAATCTCACCATTAAAAGTCAACCAAAGATTTGTAGATTCATAATTCATTGGTTGATGAGCTGAATCGCTCAAATCGATAATTGACAGTCTTCTATGACCTAAGGTGATATTATTATTGTTGTGTAAGAAGTTCTTCACACTAACATTATCGGGGCCTCTATGGGCGATAATTTCTAACGAAGGATGATTCTTTTCAATTTGTTCTTTTCCAGCATAAAATAATATTCCGCACATATTTAATTTATTGTTGTTTGAGGAACACATCTAGGGTAATTAAACTCCAGACAAAATCTCCCATTTCTTTTGAAAAGGAAAAATCATTAGGATTATCAAGCCATCTTTTAATTTCAATTTGTAATTTATCCAAATCTAAAAAATCAATTTTCTCTAAAGCACAGCCAGGCCCTATTGCTTTTGCGATTTCAGTAATATAATCTTCATTTCTTATCAACCATTCATGTGTAGGCCAAGTCCTTTGTAAATGCGTATCCGCAGGTTTGTCTCTTGGCATCAAATTAACTGCTTTTAATACCTTCTTTTGTATTTCAAAAAATGTTTGATATGCCGAAGACCCTAATGGTAAATTTGTGTTCGCATGTGAAACTGCGAAAAATCTTTTATCTAGAATTTTCAAGGCCTTTCGCAATACGACTCTATCAAATCGGTATTTTATTGGTAATCTAAAGAATAAATCAAATATATTATTATCAAATGAAATAGTTCTTTGTTCAGTATTTGTGTGAATACCTGCATGATCGGAATAACTATAATGACGTGATAGTGCATTAAATGATAAATACTCCAACTGGTTATATTTATTTGTAGTTTTTGATTTCACAAATTCAAAAATCTCATTAAGGTCTTTTTTCAATTGTGAGGTAAACCTCTCTTTAAATGGTTCTTTTATGAAGTCATTAATGTAAGGATATTTTACGCGATATGGAGCATTTTTAATAAAAAACTCCACAACATCATTAGGAACCTTACTTAAACTTTTAAATGAAAAAGTATGTTTACCTATTTGTAAATGCTCACTTGGAAGATACATCCCTTGAAACATATAATCTAAACCATGTCCATGAAATAAAACGTCAACTTTATCGCGAATAAAATCTCTGTATCCCATAAAAATACTATTCGCTTGATGCATCCCTCCAACTTGATACACTGCTTTATCTAAAATATTTGAGAAATGGTTATCTGTAAGTTGCAAATGATGATGGGGTGAGTTCTTCAAATTTGCTAATTCTTTTGCCACAGTATATTCTCTATTTCCTGTCGTATTATATGTGGCTGTAAAACAAACAGGTGATTTGTCAAATGCCGCTAATAATGTACGTGTATCAAAACCTCCACTAAGAAATAAACCCGCTCTCTTACCATCAGAAGTTTTTTCTTTAACCGACTTTTTTAAAAAGTCGGCCAGCATCTGTGCTGCTTTCTTTAAGCTAACTTTTAATTTGTCAAAATTTGGTTCCCAGTATTTAATTTCTGAAATAGTGTCTTTTGAACATTCTAATATTGATGCAGGATTCAAATATCTTGAATTCTTATCATAAGTCTTGTCACCAAATATTCTTCGATAGTGAATCATTTCATAGAAAGCCTCATGTCTAATTACAAGTTGATTTTTTTCTTTAAGATAATTCCAAAGATCATTATAGGCAAATGATCCAGTAAAGCCGAATTCATTATTCAAATAATAAAATGGTATAGACGAAAATCTATCATTTATAATTATGAATTTTTGCCTAATTGTATCAAAATATACAAATAAAAACTCACCATTTAGTTCTTGGATTTTCTTTACATCAAATTCATTATCAAGAATAAATTGTGCAGCGCCATCTTTATCAATTCTATTTTGATAAATAGGATTACCAATAACAATTACTTTAAAATCTTTATAGTCGAATATCTCAGGTGATGGCTCAAAATCTTTCTCTATGATTCCGAAGCTTAAATCTGTATCCGAATAAATAATCCGTGATTGAGGATTTATCTGATTAGCTGGCAGCCATTGAACCATAAACTTCTGTAAAGGTATATTTGAATAAATTGGCAACATATTTAATTTTTTAAATATTTTTCGTAGAATGATAAATCTTTATATTCATCAGTATCTATTAGCTGGTCCAATTCTTCAAAATTGATCATTAATCTATGATCTATTTCAGTATAATTTAGGATAGAAACTTGTTTCTTTAGTGTTTTTAAAAGAGATTCTTCTATATTCTCCCATTCCCCATTTAGTAGGATAATATTTTTATCTGAAGCTAGAGCAGGTCCAATAGCAGTGGTTCTGGAATGTCCGAAAATGATATTATTTGTAAGGTTTAAAACCAATTCAAATGGTTCATCAATAATCTCAACATTATCTGGAAAGAAATCTATTTGTTCTTTTTGTAAAATACCTCCTGGATGCTTTTTATAATATACTTTATCAAATTTCTTTGATAAATGTTTCATCAATCTAGTTTCAAAATCAAACTGTATGGAATTAGGGAAAGATGAAACTTGTGACAATTGTCCTTCTCTAACAAATTCATTTGTAACAAACATGATAGAACTAGAAGGAGATGTTTTTTTTAAGTTTTCGAATATATTTGTAAAATACTTTGTATTAAAAGAACTAACCTTCACTTTATTATCATTTACAGGTGGATTAATCTTTATCATTTCTTTTAATGAATCGACTAACCCTTTTGAGTATTCAAAGTACTCATCGACTAACGTCAATTCCATCCAGCTGATTTTATCCCAATCATAAATCAACGGCTCTCCATGCGTGAAGGCCGATACTCTACCGCCATACTTTCTAACTACAACAGAGAAAGAACGAAGAAGCATATTATTATTTGAACCAATAAAAAGATTCCATGGTTTTTGATTTTTAAGATAATCATCGAAAGTATTTGAATAGAAGATAGAGTTTTCAAAAACGGATTTTAATAAATTCACAATATAATCAGATATTTGATTACTTGGAGTAATATCATATTTTGATAATAAAACGTTGTATTTATCTATTAATTGGTTAGATAATGTATTACTCAATTCTATGTCTTTTTCAGAAATAACTCTTTCTTTTTCTTTTCGATTAATAATATGTGTTAGACTTATGGGAATAATCAATGAATTTTTATTCTTAAGATATTCCAATGTATATTTAGAATCGGATTCAAATAACATATAATCAACTTTAGAAAAATGGAGGATATCGTTTAGTTTATTCGCTTTTAAAAATAATTTCACCCATTTAAACCAATTTTTAATATTACGCTTTAAGGTTGGTTTATTTATATTTAAAGGATGAATAATTGAACGACCTGGAATACCTTTTTCCTCAAATGATTTATAATATTTAGAATTAGATGAATAAATTACTTCATTATCGGATTGACATATTGCAACATGATTAAAAATTAAATTCGACAACTCGATAAATACCTTATAATTAATTATCAATAAATCCGAAATTTCTTTGTTATTTTTGTTTTGCTTTATAATATCATTTAATATTCCTTTCACATCACTTTCTATTCCAATGAATTCGGACCATGATACCGGAGTTACATTTTCTTCACTCATCGATAGGATTTTATCCTTAAGAATACTTGATAGATCTAAATATATTTTATTGTTCAAAGTTTAAATGTTTAGCTGTCAAATAAGGTTTTAAGTTCTGAATATATTTCTTTTATCTCTTCAATTTTATTCATTGCTGAATCTTCTGTTTTTTGTATAAATTCATAATGATGTTTTTTTAGTGGATTATTTTGAACCTCAGCTTTTCTTATAAAATATTCATATGCTTGAGTTAATAAATTAACGCCAGCTGAATTTTCTATATTATCAAAACATCTTTCTATAAATCTATGCGGTAAATTAGCAGCTGAAATATTTATATCAATTTGTAATACAAGTCTAGATTCAAGTTCGAGTCTGAGCTTATATCTGTTCTTATTATCTTCAATTTTTATAGTGAATGTATTTTTAAACTTATTAAAATAGAGAACTGTTTCTTTACATAATTCCTCGAAATCCTTTTCTTCGACAATAAGGTCTATGTCCTTTCCCAAACAAAATGATATTGGAAAATCACTAGTTTGATACGGTACCTCTTTTTTAATCATAAAATATGATAACTCCTCAATATTATTGAAGTAATCGGGAAGTTTAATGATATCTCCCATTAAATCAAAGATGTACTTTGAATGGTCGTAGTTATCACCAATGTGGACAATAATATCATAAAAATATTGTGGAACTTTGTCTTTATAAACTTCACGAATGGATTTTTTTTCAATTTCCATCGTACGTGAAATTACTCTACCATTTCCTTTATATCTATAATCCGGGTTGGGAACATCCACAGATATAATACGCGCTTTAGTTGGGTATTCTTTTAGATAACTGATCTTCTTCTCAACTTTCCAATCACTAATTGAATCAACACTATAAATTGATTTAATAGTATTAAAATAAGATTCTTTTGATTTAAAATTAATATCCAATGACTTAAATACCGTGAATTTTTTTTGTAATCGCTCCGTAATTTCGTCAAAATGATCTGCTACCGAACCCCATAGAATGATTGGAAATGAGACTTCAAGTTTTTCTTTTATTCTTTGAAACCCATTTTCAATATTCCGTATATCTTCCTTACTGAAGTTGTTTTCTTTAAACCAATTTATGGAATAGTCAACACTATATTCATCCTCAACAAATAACGCTGGTAAATTTGTTTTACCGCTATATATGGCATAAGCTAAACGATGAGAACCATCTTTTAAATAACCCTTCCGATTTATTGTTATGAAGGAACTGTCGGAATAGCCTAATGATTGGATATTTTTAATTAATTGTTTAAAATGATCTAAAGCTGCCATTCCTTTATCTCCCATCCGAGTAGTTTGCATTTTATTATATAATGCATACCCAACATCATTTTTTCCATTATATTGTTCAATAGCAAGATATCTAACAACAGTATCCATTCTTAGAAATTCTGATTCTTCGTTAAAAAGATGAATTACTAGATCTCTAACATTTACTTGATTCTTTACAATAGATTTATTTGTTATCAGTTTACCAATACTTGTATGATATCTGACAAGCTTATATTTCTGTTTAGGAGAATCGTAGAACTTTCGTTTGATTTTCTTGAGTATTCGAGTTAATATCATTGAATACTTTCTAAAATTAATTCAGCATATTCACGAACAGCTCCACATCCACCTTTTGATTCAAGAATTATTATTTCATTAATTCCTTTAATTTTAGAAACTGCATCATTTGGACATGCTTTCAAACCAACTTGACTCAATGCTTGATAATCATTAATGTCATCTCCGATGTAGGCTACATTTTCAAGTCCAATGTTTTCTTTTCTACAAATTTCATTAATGATATCTAGCTTATTACTTACAGCACCTTGGTAGAGGTAATCAACTTTTAATTTTTTAGCTCTATTGGTTACAATTCCTGTGTTTTCCGAGGTTATAATACCTGTTTTGATTCCGGCGTTTCTAAGTAATTCCATACCTTTACCATCTCTTGTATTAAACTTTTTATGTTCATCGCCATTTTCAGTATAATACATCCCTGCATCTGTTAAAACACCATCTACGTCTGTTAAAAAAAGTTTTATTTTACACTTTTCTGTAGGCAATTGTATTTTTTTCATAATAGATTCAGCGATAATCCAATCCTCTATCTCATCAATTTCAACACTGGTATACTCAGGCATCTCATAAATACAAATTTTCCCTGATAATCTATTTTTAGATTTTTTAATATTACCCACTTTATTTATATAAAACGCTCCATTCTCCACAAGCTCTCCCTCAAAATCTTGTCTTCTTGGACGATTAGTATAGTCGTAATTAATGGGTGTCCCATCTTTGTTCCAAAAAAACCTTTTTATAAGAGCACAAGAGAGTAATGATTCAGATTGGCTAGATTTCATTTTATCTAAAGCAGATTCAAAATCTAATGATTGGGTAAAGGGAGACGTTGCTTGAACTAATATAAATGTGTCTTCATCATTTAGATTTTGCTGATAGTTAATGTATTCTAACATTACACTTTCAGTACTAGCAAAATCATCTGCATTTTGCTGATCTCTATCATAAAGAACAACTTTTGAAAGGTTAAACCCTTCAACTACTTTCTTTATTTCCAATGAATCAGTTGCTAATACAACTTCATCTATTAGATCAGATTTATTAAGTTCATTTAATACCCAATATACCAAAGGTCTGCCACAGAACGATTTTATATTTTTACCAGGAATAGACTTACTACCTCCTCTAACAGGTACAAATGCTATGGTATTAGACATTTATTTTCTGTTTTTTAATTTATCTCTTTGTACCTGTTCGATATCTAAAATTTCTTTTTCTTTATAGGTCAAAGATTCATGTGTAGCTTTTAAATCTCTAACCAACTTTCTTAACCCTTCTGGTTCCAATGAAGCTGAATGATCTGTCCCTTTCCAGGTTCTGTCTAGCGTGTAATGCCTTTCAATATATTCCGCCCCTAAAGTATACGCAGCTATGTCAATAGCTATTCCTAAATGATGTCCCGAAAAACCTATTGCTTTTACCTTTGTAGCATATTTTTCCTTCAGGTTTAAAATTTCCAACAATGCTACATTATCAAAAGGCACTGGGTAACCGGAAGTACAGCTATAAATAACTAAATCTTTAGCTCTAGCATGTTTTTCAAATAATTCAATGACCTCATCTATTTCATTTTTTGTCGTCATGCCAGTAGAAATATGTATTTCTCCTTGATAGTTTTGTGCTAACCATTCTAATAGTTCGAAGTTATTGTTGGTTGCTGAAGGAATTTTAACCATTCTAGGATTCAAGGAGGCCACTTCTTTTGCAGAAGTCAAATCCCAAACGGATGTAGAGTATTCAATACCCAATTCCTCACAGTATTTTTGCAACTCTCTATTTTGTTCTATGTCAAATTCTAAAAATTCTCTGTGAGCACCATAGGTGTCACCATAGGAGTTACTTGGATTAGGATGTGGGGCGTTATATTGCTCGTCAGTTAATAATTCTTTGTTATTTCTTTTTTGAAATTTAACGATATCAGCCTTGCAATAAATCTTCGCTACTTTAATCAATTCCTTTGCAATATCTATATCACCTTTATGGTTGCAGCCAATTTCCGCGATTACTTTTGGTTTTTTACTCTTCATAATTTTTCGTTTATTAAAATTAAATTAATTAGGATCTACGCTGACTCTTTTTGACTCGATAAGACTCATGTAAAGAAAATCTGCAATCTCGTTGTGACCAATCTCATTGAAATGACCGAATTTATTCGTGACTGGCCAATATTGATAGTTAATGCCACTCAACTTTAACTTATCAAAAAGTGGTGTCAAATTTATCAAAGCAACCTCATTAACCTCAGAAAACTCTTTCATCTCTTGTAATAAATAATCATACTCATTCGTTCTTGTTTCAGAATGAAGCACAAAAATACATCCTTCATCCCTAAGCTTAAGAATGATTTCCTTGGTTAATACAGACAATGACTCTCTCTTTTTTTCAAGTGAATTTTTGGCCCTATTTTCGTTTCCTGTCAACGCAAATTTTCCAAATAATATTTGCTTATACTTGTTTTCTTTTAACAATTTTAAAATTCTATATAGATAGCCCAAAATAATACTCTTTCCGCGGAAAAAAGAGGTAGACTCTTTAAATTTATATTCCTCCGATTTAATAAATCCATAATCAATTTTGATGTTTTCATTCTTTAACATGGCGTGAGGTCTCGAAGTAACAGCACCTATATCCACTAAATCACCCGGTGAAATAAATATTAATTTCAACGAAGGGTTAAATTGCTTTACAAAATTCTGATAATAGCAGTAAGCGTCATTAAGGTTGAAACCACTCCTTCCAAAGTTTAAAACTTCGTATCTATTTGAAAGGCTTCCCTGATTTAACTGATTTTCTAACTTATTTCTGAAATGATTTCTTTCAAAAACCTGAACACCTTCAACATAAGAATCACCAATAAGGGCAATTCTACCTACCTGAGCTCCCCTTTTCTTACTATATGAAGGTCCGTAATAACCATAATCATTAACCTCTCCAATAGAAAAACCTTCGTTAAAATATAAAAACTTACTATTCGGTATTAAACGAGAACCAATCACTCTATCTGGCTCAGTATTCGATACTGTATTTATCTCTCCTAGTTGTAAAAACAACTCTAAGAGAGTTATTGATATTATAAATCCAATAGTAAATCCACTAATTTGACTAACGCGCTTCATTTTAAAATTGGAAATACATAAAAGGCAACGGCTCAGTATTAAACATATACATGAGGGTCACTAAGAATATAGCTGAGAGAACCCCTATTCTTAGGGGTTTATTTGCAATTAAGAGCATAAACGAGTGTTGTTTTGATCTATACTCAAAGAAATCATATAGTAATGTTACTATAAAAAAGAACGCTGTTATTTTGAGAAACCTAGGTGATAAATCACTGATCTCCCAATAAATCATCTTCTCTATGAAGTGGCTAGACGTATCAAAGTCCGTAGCCCTAAAGAACAACCAAGCAAATAACACGATAACATAAGTAAACACTATTTGGCATAAATACCTTGAAAAGGAATAAATGCCATCGTAGGCATAACTAGTAAGCTTAACCTTCCTTCCCTTGAGCACTATTTTGTGAATCGCCAAAAATAAACCGTGTAAGCCTCCCCAAATAACAAAGTTCCAACTTGCACCATGCCATAATCCACCCAACATCATAGTAATAAACAGGTTTAGATACATCCTATTCTTTCTATTTCCGCCTAAAGAAATGTACAAATAATCTTTTAACCAAGACGATAAAGAGATATGCCATCTTCTCCAGAATTCAGTAATATTTCTCGCTAGGTACGGCTGTTCAAAATTCTTCATTAACTCAAATCCTAGTAATTTCGCCGTACCTCTTGCAATGTTGCTGTACCCGGAAAAGTCCGCATATATTTGGAGAGAAAACAGAACTAATGCTGACAGTAACTCTGGCGATTTATATAACTCTGGTTGACTAAAAACTTGATCTACTATCCTCCCGGTTGTATCTCCAATTAAAACTTTTTTGAAGAGCCCTAAGACTATCAGCTCTATGCCGCTACTAATTTGCCCCTTAGATGGCCAATCTACTGACCGCTATTTGTGGCAATAAATTGGTTGCTCTTTCAATTGGCCCTGCAACTAACTGCGGAAAAAATGATACGAACACGGCAAAATCTAATAAACTATTTGTGGGTTTCAGCTTTTCCCTATAAATATCTATCGTGTAAGACATCGTTTGAAAAGTATAGAAGGAAATTCCTACCGGCAGGATGATGTTTAAGTGTAAATAATCTAAGTTTTGATCAAAATGATCGGCAATAACTGAAAACGAATCTATAAAAAAATCATAATACTTGAATAGCGCCAAAATCCCTAAGTTCACACCTAAACTTAAACAAAGAAGTCTCTTCTTATTTGTTCTATTAGTAGATTCATATAACCTTTTACCTATAAAAAAATCAACCAGGGTAGAGATGGCTAAAAGAGCTGTAAACGTGAAATCCCAATAACCATAAAACACATAACTCGAGACTAATAACAATACCTTTCTATACTTGTGGTCAACGCTATGATAAGCGAAAAATACTACAATTAAAAATATGAACGAGTTGAAAAGCACTATTTCAAAATTTTCATGAATTAATCTCTAATTAGATTCTGCTTTCTTAAAAGGATGAATCGTGTGCTTTTTATTAGCAAGCGGGTGATAATTTCCTTTCAATCCAACTGGATCAGAGTTTCTGATTGAATGAACTATTTCTATGGCTTGTCTAGTATCTTCTAGACCATACCCTTCTCCATTTAAAATTCCCTCATAAACTTTAGTGTGTAAATCCACAAAACCCCCGCTAAACTCTAACTCTTCGCCATCCACAGTTATGGAGCGATATGTGCGTTGTCCTTTATCCTTTATTTCATTTGGTAGTAATTCAAAATTAATCGACAAGAACCAACGGACACGAGCCCGCTCAAACTCAAGGTATCCGCTTGCTCTGTCGTGGGTATGGACATGAACAGTGTTATCCTTAACTCCCCCAAAAAGATAAGACAGCATATCATAAAAATGAACCCCTATATTTGTTGCAATACCTCCAGATTTGGATACGTCCCCTTTCCATGAGGTGTAATACCAATTACCCCTAGAGGTTAAATATGTTAAATCAACATCAAATATTTTATCTTTAGGAGCATCATCTATGCTTTTCTTTAAATTAATAATACTTTGATGGACTCTTAATTGTAAAATGTTCCAAACTTTACGACCAGATTCTTTTTCTATTTTTTGGAGCGCATCTAAATTCCACGGATTCAATACTAGTGGCTTCTCACAGATAGCATCCGACCCTATTCTTAAAGCCATCCTAATGTGAGCATCATGTAAATAATTTGGAGTGCAAATGCTAACATAGTCTAGAATCAAACCCTTTTCATATTTTAATTTTTCTACATGTCTATCGAATCGCTCAGTTTCGACAAAAAAATCAGCCTCTGGAAAATAACTGTCTATGATACCGACGCTGTCAAATTTATCTAATGCTACCACTAACTTATTATTAGTGTCCTTAATTGCCTTTAAATGTCTTGGAGCTATATATCCTGATGCTCCGATCAATGCGAAATTTTTCATATTTAACTATTGTTATGCGAACTTTTGTACCAATCTACAAATGCTGATACCCCATTTTTAATTGAGGTTCTTGGTTTATAATTGAAATTTTTAGACAAGCTAGAGATGTCCGCATAAGTTTGATTTACATCTCCATCCTGCATCGGCATCATTTTTTTTATTGCCTTTCGGCCTGTAGATAATTCAATTTCTTTTATAAAATCCATCAAGCTTACCGGTTTATTGTTTCCGATATTATATAACTGATACATTTCATTATTGACACTTTTCTCAAGTAATGTAGACAAAACTCCTTCAATAATATCATCTATAAATGTGAAGTCCCTTGACAAATGTCCATCATTAAAAACATTAATCGGTTTGTTGTGTATGATGGCGTCTACAAATAAATATAGTGCCATGTCGGGCCTACCCCATGGACCATAGACCGTGAAAAAACGCAGACCAATCGTCTGTAAGCCGTACAAATGACTGTAGGAATGCGCCATCAATTCATTAGACCTTTTAGTTGCTGCATACAAACTAACTGGACAATCAACTCTATCTGATTCTTTAAAAGGCACCGTCGCAGTATTACCATAAACACTTGAACTACTCGCGTAAACTACTTTACTTACATCGTAATGTCTACAACACTCTAAAACGTTTAAAAACCCCTGAATATTTGAACTGATGTACGCGTTTGGGTTGATTAAGGAATACCTCACTCCAGCCTGTGCAGCGAGATTACAAACCAAATCAAATTTCTCCTTTTTAAAGAGCTCGGCAAGACTTCCAGCGTCTTCCAAATCCATTCTTACAAATCTCATGTTGGAATAAAACTTTGTGCTACTCGTAACATTCAGATACACTTCAGCACTCCTTCTATCTATTCCCAAGTCACTTAACCTATTGTATTTTAAATTGACATCGTAATACGAATTTATATTATCTAACCCGACTACCGTATGACCAATTTCAACTAGCTTTTTACATAGATGGTAACCTATAAATCCAGCTGCTCCAGTAACTAATACTTTCTTACCTTTTATTAATTCACTAATATTCAAATCCTTAGTTTTTTAATCCAATTGACAATAGTTTATTTTCATTAAATATAACCTACTGACTCATAAATAAAAGATCGCCTTGAATGATTTCTCGCCAGATCCGTTGTGATTCTATACTTCTAAAAGTTTAAGTAATATCATCAACCCTTTCATATAAAAAAACGCGTAGTATCTTAATTAATACTCGTAACTATCACTCACGTCAAAACTGAATGTTTTATCGGATTCTATTTAATCCTTTTCACTCGATTTTTTTCAATTTTATATTCCTGTAAGCTCTCCTTACACTTCCCAATTCCGCGTTTATCAAATTCTAATCTATGACCATATTCACTAACCCAGCCAATTTGTCTGGCTGGATTACCAACTACTAATGCGTAATTAGCTATTTCTTTTGTCACAACTGAACCAGCACCTATAAAAGAAAATTCACCGATGCTGTTACCGCAAACTATTGTGGCATTCGCGCCGATACTAGCTCCTTTTTTTACTGTTGTTTTAGAAAATTCCTCTTTCCTTATCACCGCACTTCTGGGATTAATGACATTGGTGAAAACCATTGATGGTCCTAAAAAAACATCATCTTCACAAATGACACCTGTATAGATTGATACATTATTTTGAACTTTTACATTCTCCCCAAGAATAACATCCGGTGAAATCACAACATTTTGACCAATATTACACTTTTTTCCTATGACGCAATTAGACATTATGTGTGAAAAGTGCCAGATTTTAGTATTTGCACCTATTTTACAACCCTCATCAATAAAAGCTGTTTCATGTGAATAATAATCATTCTTTCCCATAAATAGTTTTCAATTAAATAGCTGTTCAAACTATGCCTAGAGCGCCTTATCACTTTTATCGCCTAGAACATTTTTGACGTCGTACACAAAAGAGACAGAATTTTTTAGGATTTCTAAATCCAGATTCATGAATTTTTCATGAGCTACAGTCAAAACAATTGCATCGTATTTTTCCTTTGGGATTTCTTTGCATGAGGTTAAGCCGTATTCTCGGTATACTTCTTCTCTATTAGCCCATGGATCATGCACCGTGATATCTGTTTCATATTCCTTCAAGGCGGATATAACATCTACAACTTTTGTGTTTCTAACATCTGGGCAATTTTCCTTAAACGTGATTCCTAATACTAATATTTTCGCTCCTCTGATTTTAATATCCTCTCTGATCATACCTTTTATCACTTGAGAAGCAACATATTCTCCCATACTATCATTCAAACGTCTTCCTGCCAAAATAATCTCTGGATTATAACCATGCTCCGATGCTTTCTGCGCTAAATAATATGGATCCACTCCGATGCAATGCCCTCCCACCAATCCAGGCTTAAATGGCAAAAAATTCCATTTTGTACCCGCCGCTTCTAACACATCATATGTATTGATATTCATTAAATTAAATATTTTAGCTAGCTCATTGACGAATGCTATATTGATATCTCTTTGAGAGTTCTCTATAACTTTTGAGGCTTCAGCTACTTTTAAAGTCGGCGCCAAGTGGGTACCCGCCGTAATTACTGACTTGTACAAATTATCTACCTTTTTTCCGATTTCAGCAGTTGACCCTGATGTGACCTTTAAAATCTTTTCAACTGTGTGCTTTTTATCTCCAGGATTAATTCTTTCTGGTGAATAACCCGCATAAAAATCCTCATTATACTTTAATCCCGAGACCTTTTCTAATACAGGAATACAGTCTTCCTCGGTAGCCCCTGGATAAACGGTAGATTCGTAAATTACGATATCCCCTTTTTTCAGGACGGATCCCACTGTCTCACTCGCTTTTATGAGTGGCGTTAAAATGGGCCTATTATTTTTATCTACTGGTGTTGGGACTGTAATAATATAATAATTACAGTCCTTAATTTTATCTAACTTATTAGTGCAGTAGAGTCCATTTGTATCACCATCTTCGCCAATCAATACCGATTGTAAAGTGTCATTATCAATCTCCAAAGTTGAATCAACACCATTCATTAATTCTAGTATTCTATCAACATTTATGTCAAAGCCAACTACATAGTATTTGGTAGCAAAAAGTCTTGCTAACGGCAGACCAACATATCCTAACCCTATTATTGCTATTTTATTTTTTCTCATGTCTTTGTAAATTTTTCCAGTACCAATCTGCAATCTCTTTTAATCCGTTTTGGAGATCGAACTGTGGACTATAATTTAAGTTTTCTTTTGCTCGTTCGATACTAGCATGAGAGTGAGGAATGTCACCCGACCTTTTCGGGCCATAAATAACCTTTATATCTGATATATTGGAGTCAAACTCAGATAAACTGTCTTTTAAATAACGCATTAAATCGTTTAAAGTATTGCGGTCACCATAGGCCACGTTGTAAATCGTATTTAACGCCTTTTCGTTTCTAGTAGCCAGGCTTAATAGATTCGCCTGAATCACATCATCAATATAGGTGAAGTCTCTCGAATAATTTCCATCTCCGTTAATCACAGGAGACTCCCCCTTTAAGAGTTGGCTAACAAATTTTGGAATAACTGCGGCATAAGCTCCACTTGGGTCTTGTTTTCTTCCGAATACATTAAAATAACGCAGTCCAATTGTGTCTAATCCATAGATCTTCGAAAAGATACTTGCATATAACTCATTTACATATTTCGTAATAGCATAAGGGGATAAAGGCAATCCGATGAAATCCTCAACCTTTGGCAATAACTTCGAGTCTCCGTATGTCGATGAACTAGCTGCGTATACAAATCGTTTAACACCATTATCACGAGATGCTACTAACATATTCAAAAATCCGTTCACATTTACTTCGTTGGAAGCAATGGGGTCCTTAATAGACCTAGGGACTGAACCCAAGGCAGCCTGATGTAAAACATAATCTATGTCAATAGTCGCTTCCGAACAATCTTTAAATTTTCTAATGTCTCCTTCTATTAGAACGAAATTAGGGTTATCAAGAAATTCTTGTATGTTTTCTCGTTTTCCGGTAGCAAAATTGTCAAAACAAAATACTTTATTATCTCTGTTGAGTAAAGCTTCGCACAAGTTTGAACCGATAAAGCCGGCTCCACCAGTTACCAAAATTCTTTTTTTAGTTACATTAATTTTCATTTTAACATAAACTATTATGGTTAATCATCTGAAAAATTCTTTAACTTTATTGATTATTAATTCTTGCGATGAACTATCATATTCAGTATGTATAGGAAGTGAGATTACACTGCTACATAAGTTTTCCACATTTTCAATCCTATATCCACTATGCATATTACTGCTAAATGCTCGTTGTTTATATAAGGGAACTGGATAATATATCATAGCAGGAATGTTATTCTTACCCAAAAACTCAATTAACGAATTTCTTAATTCTGGTTTAGTCTTTAATGTATATTGATGAAAAACATGAGTTGAATTGTGTTGACGTTTAGGAATGGATAATTCTCGAATTTCGGAAAAAGATTCGTCATAGTTTACAGCCATTTTATTTCTCAAAAAGGAATAGCTGTCTAAATATTTTAATTTAACATTTAGAATAGCAGCTTGAATTGAATCCAATCTTGAATTACAACCTAAAACTTTATGATAATACTTCATGTCTTGCCCGTGATTTGCAATCATTTTAAGGCTTTTCGCAGTCTTATCATCATTAGTAAACATAGCACCTCCATCTCCATAGCATCCTAAATTCTTTGATGGAAAAAAAGAAGTTGTGCCAATATGACCAATAGTCCCTGTGTACTTTTCAGTTCCATCAGAAAAAGTGTATTTGGCTCCTATTGCTTGTGCATTATCTTCAATTACAAATAAGTTGAACTCCTCAGCCAAATTCATAATTCCTTCCATATCGCAAGACTGCCCATAAAGATGTACGGGTACAATTGCTTTTGTTTTACTCGTAATGTGAGGCCTAATTATATCAGCAGTAATGTTGAACGTATTTGGGTCTACATCTGTCATGACAGGAGTTAATCCCAAAAGAGAGACAACTTCCGCTGTTGCCACATAAGTAAACGACGGACAAATTATCTCATCACCTCGATTTAACGATAATGACATTAGTGCTATTTGAAGTGCATCTGTGCCATTAGCACATGGGATTACATGTTTAACTCCGAGATATTGCTCTAATGCTTTAGAAAACTCTTTGACAACTGGACCATTAATAAATCGAGTTGATTCAATTGTTTGGATCACCGCAGAATCAATTTGACTTTTTATCTTATTGTATTGACCTTTAAGATCAACCATCTGAATCTTACTCACTTTTGTCTTATTATTTTTAGACTATCACTTCGTGATCTAATTAACTCTATTAAATTCTAACTATTACTTAAATATGGGCGAATACTCGCTTAAATATTAGCTGACTAAGAAGCATAAAAGGCTGCATAACATATCGGTTTTTTTGACGGCTCCGCCGCAGTGAGTCACATCTAGACCTTGAGAAAACATGTTCTCAAATAAGTAGCTTGTGCTCCTGGAATCAGCAGATGGTGACACCATGAAAAGATTTCACACTGTCACAGTAAAGGTTTGGACTGCAAAAATACAATAGAAAATCAACGCCGCATCTTTAACGAATAAAATTTTTTATTCGCAGATGAAGATTGACTCGATTGAAACTTTGTATAAATATTAAATACCTAAGAAACCTTGATTATCTCGTTGTTTTTAAGATTCAAGGAGAGCTGAATACCTAACTCTGTAAGCTGAACCAGGGCCTTATTTCGCTTCCGATCAAGTAGAATAGCCTCTAGATTCAAGAATTGACCCGAAATAATGCGTACGTGAGAACCTAAATCAATTTTTTCTATTTGTAATTCTTCATGATCGCAATGCCCCAACCACTTTTGAATAGTCTCAATTTCTTCAGGACGTACTTTCGCAAGATTACGCAACCAAAAAAGGTAACGTAACGTACCGGGGTAGGCAAATACTTCCCGCCTTTTCGCGTTCTCAATATGAATGAATATAAACGATTTGAAGAGGGGCTCTTCCACCACTTTAACTCGATCAGACCACTGGCGTTTTATCTTGTGAAGGGGACAATACGTTGTGTATCCCGCCGCTGTGAGACGGTCTGCTACCTTCTTCTCGTGTCGGGGTTTAGTGAATAGAACGCACCAATTTCGATCCCCTATATCCTCCGTTTTCATTACCCTTGACTCTTATCATCTTCCTGATAGTAACCGTAACCGTAACCGTAACCGTAACCGTAACCGTAACCGTAACCGTAACCGTAACCGTAACCGTAACCGTTTTTGTCTCCTACATCATTAAGGATAATACTTACGTTCTTTATAATGCTTTTCTCATATTGATCGTCGATAAATGCTAAAAGATCACGTTCCGAATAATTGAATCTTGTGATATAAAGCATCGCGTCTAATAGCGGTATAATCTGTAATACATCAGCGACCAAACCTACCGGTGGGGTGTCTAAAATTACATAATCATACTTCTCTTTGAGATCCTTAATTAGGTTTGCAAAGTTCTCACTTTGAATGAGCTCAGAAGGATTTGGAGGCATAATACCTGAGCTAATGATATCGAGATTGTTAAAAGTGGTTTTTTGAACAATCTCCTCCTTATTTGCCTGCCCCGCTAGAAAGTTGGACAGCCCTATTTTATTCGATAACCCAAAGTCATTGAAAATTTTCGGCTTTCGCAAATCTACACCCACTAGCACTACACTATCACTTCCTAATGAAAGAACAGACGCAAGATTAATGGCCATAAAAGTCTTTCCCTCGCCACTTATCGACGAGGTTACAGCAATTACTTGACCTTTCCCTTCCTCTATTTCACGAGTGATGAATTTTAAATTCGAACGCAACGCACGGAATGCCTCGCTCACAGAAGATTTAGGCTTGTTTAGTACCACGAGATTATTCGCGTATTTCGAATGCGGTGTAACACCCGCGAAAGGAATACGTGTTAAACTTTCTATATCTTGACGACTGCGGATTTTTGTGTTCATGGTTCTTAGTAGGAGAAGTAGAAGCGCAGGTAACGCCAACCCCAAAATAAATCCGATTACATAGTTCATAAAGCGGTTAGGACCAATAGGGCCCTGGCCGCGGTCTAAAGCAGGATCAATAATTTTAGTATCCGGAAGATTTGAAGCTTTTAATATTCCTGCCTCTGCTCTTTTCTCTAGAAGCAATTCATACTGACTGCCACTAATTTCGTATCTGCGCTTAATATTTATGAGTTGCTGCTCAATGGCAGGTAATCTACTGATTTTTCCCTGCGCCTCTTGAATTCTTTTGTTGATATCTAATAAAACAATACTTGAAGAGTTTAGTGAGTTCTGCGCGGCATTAAACAATGCTTGCTTAGTATACTGCACTTCTCTTTCAAGCTCTTTGATAGCAGGGTTGATGCCTTCCAAGCTATAATTAAAACGGTCGAGAGCTACGCTGCGCTCTATGAGCTGCTGCGCCAGCTGTTCTACTAGTGGGTCCTTAAAATCACTTAATGCTGGTAGAGATAAACCTGAATAATTTTGTTTTTTCTCAAGAAATTCTAATACATATCGATAGAACGATCTCTGTAAATTCAGAGTCGCTTTTTCTTGTTCTAACCCAATAAAGTATTTTAGCATTTCTGCAGACTCTGAATTTAGATCAACGATTAGGTTCTCTGACCTAAATTCTTTAAGCGCTTCCTCGCTATTTTGTAGACTCGACGCTATTTGAATGAGTTGTCCGTCGATGAATTCAATGGTATTACTGGCCATTAGATTCTTTTGACGAAGCTCGTAGCTCTGGAGAGAATTAATCGATGCATTTAGAAAATCTGCCATTTGAGTTTTAATGTTCCCATTCATTTTAAGAGTTAACAGAGAGCTTTTATTTCTCTCATCACTCTCTGTTACTAAATTGGCCATCCCCCAGTTCGCCACTTCGTCGTATGTCTGAAATCTAAAAACAGAAATATTATCCTCATTAATAATAACGTCGTAAAATTTATCACCCCTCGTTAATCTAAACTTGAAAGACGGTGTTTCAATCCATTCACCGTACGAATATCTCCCGTAATTATCTACGATTTCATATGCTTCAGCAATCTGCGTTAATTCGCCAAAATTATAATTGTAGTGTATTGTATTAGTAACCCGTTCAGTGGTAAGATTGAAGTGTTCCTTAGACATGTCTAGCTTGAATTCTAAACCTATAATTTGTGGATGAGTAGGGTCAAATTCTATATTGTAATGCGAAGGTTGATATTGTTCACGACGATTCAGACGGCCTTCAGTAAAGTGCTTTGTCGCCCATTTCAGTTCCCTCGCAACTCGGAGATTATGAGCATACGATTGAAGCACCGCTACTCGCGTACTTAAAATTCCTGACCCGCCACCAAGATTAAATCCTAAATTTAAAGCCCCTTCATTTGATGCAAGCGGGTTTTGGGTTTCTTCGATGGCGACCTCAGCTGTTATTTCATAAGTGTCTTGCGTGTATCTATTCGAAAAAAAGGAAATGGCTAATCCAACTAAAGCTCCTCCCAATAAATAGGGCCAGCCACGAAAGAGTTCTCTGATTAAATGGAAGATATCCTTTAATGTTAATTCTTTATCCTTTTGAGGTAGCTGCTGGTATTGATTTAACTGATCTGACATAAGGTTAACGTGTCAAAGAAATGATAGAGAGGGATAATGCAAGTGATGTGCTTAGGGTGCTAACAATTGTGCTTAACGTTTGAGCACCAGTGACCCCTACGCCCCACGATTTTTGAGGTAGTGGCTCGGCGTATATAACATCGTTAGGCTGAATGAAATAATATGGACTACTAATTATACTCTGGTCCAATAAGTTAATAGCGTGGATTTTAGTGCCGTCCGGGTATTGACGAATCAAACGCACCTCGTTCCTGTTGGCCACCTGAGTCAAGTCACCACTGGCGGCTATTGCTTCAAAAATTGTTAATTGGTTTTGAAGGATTACTTTTTTACCTGGACTTCCAAACTCACCTATTGCGCTGTATCGAATACCTCCGAGCTTAACTTGGAGGTAGAAATTCTTAAACGACTTGCTTACTTCTATATTGATGCTTGCCTTTGCTTCTTCGAGACTTTGTCCTTTTACGTTAATCTCACCTACGAATGGTAATTCAATTATACCATCGTCATTAATAGAATATCCGGTCATGTAATACAAATCACCTCCGCTTTGCAGTCCCGCTTGCACATTTTGACTCATGGAAGCATTAGGGTTAAACAGTGCATTTATCTCTGGGTTCATGGAACGGATTTGAACGTCTAAGATGTCATTTTCCTGCAGCTTGTACTCCTGACGGTCGTATTTGAATATTTCTGTATTTTGACCTTCTTCAGCCTGTAAGTAGATCATTTTTTTCGTGGGTACGCAGGATGTCGTCGCCAACAAGAATGATATGGCGATCAGCGCAAGTAGTCTATTAGTCATAAAATTAAAATGCGGGAACTCTGAGCGAGATGAATACAAGCTATGAATATTGTTGAAATTAAAAAAACGTCCGTACGAGTTTGGCATGACTACGGGTTTTGAAGGTTTAGATTGGTTGCATCAAATATACACATAACTCAAAGGAGTGTGCAACGGGAGTATGCGAATAATAAAAAGAGCAGGTAAATACTGCTCAATAAGCTACGTAACCTATCTACGGCGACTAAACCAGCTTTTTTTTGCCTTTGTAGGCGCATGTCCTTCTTTGTTAAGATTCTGATAAATCTCTCCCCATCCCGGAAAACCACCGAAGTTGCGGTCGTCAATGAAGAGGTCTGCATGGATTTTTCGACTGACGTCGCA
>Ga0209532_1001047_pt1 | contig 22561 bp, 21 predicted proteins | sample COG_02_FD_184746 | JGI IMG/M metagenome (GOLD analysis project Ga0209532, IMG submission 184746) | Pelagic Microbial community sample from North Sea - COGITO 998_met_02 (SPAdes) (version 2) | ecosystem: Environmental > Aquatic > Marine > Neritic zone/Coastal water | place: Helgoland, sampling... | reverse complement strand
AGCATAAGGTTCAATCCTTTGTGCGCAGTATTTGTAAATTATTTTGTGAAGTATGTTTTTAGACAACCAAGTTCTAGCACTGTTAATAAAATCAGTATGACCATCAGCAAATAATATTACTTTCTCGTGTTCATCTATATACTTTATTACTTCAATTATGCTAATAAATTGAACGTCATGTAAAAAAATAATATCTGGTTTAAAATCATTTAAAATTTTTGACAAACCATTATAAATTCTCAATTTCTTTGAAATTGCATGAGGAAGCCATTTTACATAATCTATTCGTGTTACTGGAATAGAGTCCTCGTTGTTGTAAGAACTAGATTTTACATATCCCAAATTTTTATTATCAATCCAAGTCTCTGTTGAAGCTACTATTCTAACATCATATCCTAATTGTTTATGGATTTTAGGTAAAATATTTTCTTGATAACTGTGATTATCAATGTAATAAGCTGCTAAACAACAATGAATTATTTTCATTTTTCTATGTATTTTAAAAAGTCTACTGGGCTAGAAAAATATTCACCACACTCGTTTAATTTTTCATCTTCCAATAACCACCAATTGCTTGAGAGAAGTTTTTTAATAATTTCATCATCAAATCGATTCCTTATAAATTTTGAGGGATTTCCAGCAACTATAGAGTAAGGACTAACATCTTTAGTTACAACACTACCCATACCTATAACAGAACCAGTTCCTATGTTGACCCCTTGTTTAATCAATACATTTTGACCTATCCAAACATCGTGACCAATTGTTGTTCGTTTATGAGCTGCTTTTGAAAACGTTGAGAATTTTTTTTTAATACTATCCTTTTCATTATAAAATACAGGTGACATAGAAACCCAATTTGTTGGATGCATACTACCCCCAATTACTACACCATTTGCAATTGAACAAAATGAACCAATATTACTGTCTATAATCTCACAATTATAACCACAAAACGAATACCTGTCCATATTTGAGTTAACAATACTGCTTCCAGACTCAATCTTTGAGGTTTTGTGAACAAAGCTGTTCCTTATTGCACTTCCTCTTAACTTCTTTAATAATTTAGACCAATAATAAATAATTTTCATACTTTTTTTGTTTTAAGAATTAAAAACAATGATCAGGTAAGCACATTCTATTTTGTAAACGATAATTGGTTTTCAGTAAAAGGATCAATCTCGTAATTATCTAAATAGTATTTTCTTGTCTTTTCTATTTGAATGTCATTCTGATTAAAATCAATATTAATTGAACTGAGATTATTTTTTTTATAATTAAATACTTGAAGAAGATTTGAATAGTAATCAGTTTTTAAAACTTTTGTATTGTTCAAGCGACACATAACATTTAGCCAAATATCATCAGCTGTTGGGGTTAATTTTATAAATAGTTCTTTTTTCAATACATCAGAATGCATCGAACCAGGTGGGAAAAGAGTGCCTCCACCTGATCCAAAAAATAAGTTATCATTTTGATTTGAACCATGGTTTTGTTTCCAAGTGAAATATGATTGTAATTTTCCATTATTGAAATTTATTATACGAACATATTGAGCAATAACTGAACCTTTATTTTTATAAGAAAATGAGACTAAATCCTCAATCATTTTTGAACGATAGAAAATATCATCGTCCACAGTTATTAAATAATCATTAGGAAATTCTTTCAGACAATAAAAATATTTTTTGTGTGATTTTATATCTTCTTCAACAAAACGAATATCTAGACCTCTTTTCATCTGTGATCGTAATATTGTGGGTAGATGATTTTTCGAAGGGAATTGTTTTTTAGAAAGCCAAAGAATAATTTTATCAGGTTTTTGGGTTTGTCTAAATATTGTCTCTATTACCTGCCAAACTTGATTAATTCTGTCTGGAAATGATGTCAGTGTAACGATAACTCTAGGAAAACTATTCTTATTTTCTTTGTCAACCAAAATTGAATATTGTTTTCTATTACGGGTTAAAAAAAAATATATAGGCGCAAAAATATTTGCAACAAAATTGATCACAAACCTAAGAAAAGCATAATATTTTAATTTGCTCAATAGCATATTTTTGTTTTCAATCTTTGTATGAATTTTGTCTAAATAATCAATCACTCTTCTTATGATTTTTGATTTTTAGTTTATTATAATTACTCTTACCTATAATCAACATAGTTATCTTTTTTCTTAAATAAAAAAAATAATAGTTTACAAGTCTTAAAATAGTTTTTTTAAAAGCATTTAATCCTCCTAAATGATGTTTCCAAATTAAAAAGAGTTCACTTGTTGATTTTATTATATCACCTGACGCACCACCTGAGCGAAATATTGCTAGTGAAATGGGTAGGTATTCAAATTTAGATCCAGCCAATAAATTTCTTAACATAAAATCATAATCTGCTGCTATTTTATAGTTAATATTATAAAGTCCATTTTTACTGTAACACGATTTTGACACAAAGGTTGCAGGGTGAAAAATTGACATTCTTTTTTTTAAAAATCTATGATTAGCTTGAGCCTTACGTTTAAAGACAACGCCATCAGTTTCATCCAAAATATTAATATCTCCGTAAAAAATGTCGTTTTTACTAATTAAATATTTTTTATAACATAATTTCAAGACATCACTTTTATAACTGTCGCCGCAATGGATTAATCCGATTAATTCTCCCGAAGCAAGTTTTATCCCTTTATTAATAGCGTCATATATTCCATTATCTGGTTCTGAAATTAAAATATTTATACGTTCCTTATATCTTTCAATTATATCTAAGGTTCCATCTTTTGATTCGCCATCAATAATGATATACTCCAAATTCACGTTTTTTTGGTTGAGTACACTTTTTATTGTTTGTTCAATCTCTTCAACTCCGTTACGCACGATTGTAATAATACTTACCAGATTATGAGTTTTATTAATATTTTCTACCATTTAATATAGGAATCAGAGTATTATAGGCTTTTATTAGAATGAAGTATTTTTTTACTTACTAATCTTGAACTTTGTAGTTTATTGTTTAGATATGAAAAGTAGTAAATTGCTCCAAATACTAGAAAAGTGAGTCCGGTATAGCTTCCACTTCGTGTACAGTACAACAGTATGGTAACCAATGCCATTTCATTGATAATTTGATGTTTTGAAAAAATTACTCCATTTTTTGATTTAAAACGAATTAAAAAAATAAATAATGTGAGTAATCCCGGAATTCCGAATTCTGATAAAACTCGTAAGAACAATGACCCTCCATCTTCCTTATTTAATTCTAATTCTACTTCTGATAAATTAAATATATTGTAAAGTTCTTTTTCATAATTGTAGAGATGAGTATTTAATCCTGAACCAATAAAATGATTTGTTTTTTGGGAATTAATGGATACTAAAAAATTAGAAACCAATGCAAATGAAGTAAAACTTCGTGTTTCAATATTACCTTCTGAAGATTCCACACTCATTTTTATAAGGTTATTTACCTTATTAAAAGAACCAGTAATAAAAGTTCCATAAGAAATAAAGACAATTAATAATATAGAAAAAACAACAGCTTTAATATTTTCAAATATTCTCTTCTTAAGAAGAAAAAATAACGCTATAAAGACGCCAAAGTATGCTACCGTAGAAAAAGTTAATATTACACTTATTAAAATAATGTAGGCATAATTTTTAGAATAAGGAACGATTTTTTCTTTTAGTAATAATCTATTTAAGGCCCAATAAACTCCGGGCATTAAAACATAAGCAAAGTTGGCAGGTTCGCTTGACAAACCAAGATTACGAGGTAAAATATCAAAAATTTCTGGAATAAAAACAGCACTACCTGTTCTCAATTGACCGGTAATTATGTTTTGAGGAATTATTGAAATACCTAACAAAAGAAAAATTACAATTTGAAAAATTGAAAACAGAGAAATATAATAAACCAGTTTATAATAGCTAATTACAAAACTGAAAAGTTTGTCACGGAAATAAGAAACAAAACTGAAAGCTGTTAATACTAATAAAGTTAAACCAATAAAATGTGAAATGACTCTGGGATCCGAAAGGTTAGTGCTATTAATTAAAAATGTTTGAATAGCAATAGCTAATAGAACAAAACACAAGAATTTAGAGAATTTGAAAGTGCCAGAAATAATCTGTAAGACCAATACAATAAATATCAAAAATGTAGAGTATTCTAAAGGCAATCTCATTCCAGCTATATAATTACCAAATCCTAATAATGCAAAAGATGCTAATAAAAGGTTTCTTTCTGTTTTATATAGATTTATTTTAATCATAAATTCAACGTTATTATGATTTAAATTACGAATAGTTCAATAGATAAATTTTTTTATCAAGATGTTTTAAGTTATCAGTATCAAATAAGGGTTCGTAAAATTGATTATTTATTGGAAATACTCCAATGTATTTCAGTATTGATTTTGAAATATTTGAATTTGATTGCCAAAGGCCTACAATGTTTTTTCTCAAAAACTTGAACCACAGGGAGGATATAAAAGTTAATGGCAGTAATATTATTTCTAAAAAAACTAAGACGTATTTTTTGATTATTTGTTTCATATTGAAATTTAATGCAATATAGTTTTAGTTGGTAAATCAGATGTTTGAAATTCTTATATGACTAAAATTTATTCATCATATAGAATTGTCATAACACAATGATTAATAATTAAATGTAAATCTTCCGCAATTTGCATATTATCAATTGGTACATGTATATTGTTTTGGGAAATTAACTTAAGTTTCCCTCCATCAAATCCAGTTAACCCTACGGTAATTCCATTATTTTCATTAGCATATTTTATTGCTTTAATAACATTTGGAGAATTTCCTGAACCTGAAATTCCAATAACAACATCACCTTCTTTAAAATAGTTTTTTAATTGCTCTACAAAAATATCATCGTACGAAACATCATTAGCATATGCCATTATTGTAGGTAAATTATCATTTAAAGAAATGAATTTAAATTTTTTATCCTTTTTGTAAGATAATCCCTTGTTGAAGTCACATACGTAGTGAGATGCAGTTGAAGCAGATCCCCCATTTCCCATAACAAAGATAGTTTTGTCATCATCTCTACTGTTTTTTAATAATTTAATGAAACAATTAATTTCATCGTTAGAAACTTTATCAATTGTTGTTTTTAAATCCTCAAAATATTCTGTTATTTTTCTATTGTAGTCCATATTTGCTTTATTCATTATATATTATCTTAGTTCCGTCATTGTCAAATTTAAAATTCAATTCATTATATTTTTTCATTTTAATTCTAAAATTATTTTTATTTTTTTTTGGGCAATAAAACAAAATAAACCCTTGTCCTCCAGCTCCTAATAATTTACCTCCAAGAGCTCCAGCATTAATACCTTCATTGTAAATTTGATCAACGTGCTCATTTGATATCTTATTGGTTAATGATTTCTTTAGTAACCAACCTTCATGAAGAATAGAACCAAAATCATCAATTTTATTATTTTCAAGCATAATTTTCAAATTAAAAGCAATGTCTACCATTTTCTTTTGAATTTTAATTTTATTTTCTTTTTTTATTTCTAAATTTTGATCTTTTAAAATTGAATTGGCAGATCTTACATTTCCAGTGTATATTAAAATCAGGTTGCTATCTAACTCAATCTTTTTTAAAGGATCCATAATAATCTTATCAACTTTGACTGTATCATCAGAATTAAATGTAATAAAATTAAGACCACCATAAGCAGCTGCATATTGATCTTGTTTACCTATTGGACTGCCTAGTTTGTTTATTTCGATATAGGAAGCTATTCTAGCTAAATCTTCACGTGAACTACTTTTGTTTTTGTATGCATTAATTGCATTTAATACCCCAACTGTAAAAGAACTACTTGATCCTAAACCTGTTCCAGAGGGAATATCAGCAATAGAATTAATATCAATTCCTTTCAATTCATTCATCAATAAAATTTCTTTAAAGATTGGATGTTTAATATCATCAAAGTCTGAGACTAACTCAGTAGTTGAATATTTTAATTGAATTTTATTTTTTTCAAAAAAAGGATGAATTGCTATATAAATATATTTATTTATTGATGTACTTAAAACAGCTCCACCATACTTTTTATAATACGAAGGTAGATCGGATCCTCCACCAGCAAAAGAAATTCTAAACGGTGTCCTTGATATATTCATTATTATATTATTTCTTTAATTAGTTTATTAAGACTATTGGGTTTATTCCTTTTTATTAAATATGATTTTTTTAAACCAGCTAAATTTCCAGCCTCAATATCACTTGCTCTATCACCTATCATAAAGGAATTTTGCAAATCTATATTTAATTCTTTTTGAGCTGTAAAAAACATTCCTGCTTTTGGTTTTCGACATTCACATAAAATTTTATATTTTCGATTTTCCTCAGGAAAACCGCTATCAGGGTGATGTGGACAAAAATATATCGCATCAAGATATGCACCCTTGTTTCCTAATAATGTTTCAAGTTTCATATGTATATATTCTAATTCTTTAATACTACACAAATTTCTGGCAACAACCGGCTGATTTGTAACAATAACAGCTAGGTAACCTTTATTTTTTATATACTTTAAAGCATCTACTATTCCATCAATTAATTTTAATTGATTAGGTTTATGAAGAAGATCAACTTCTTCACATATTACTCCATCTCTGTCTAAAAAAATGCATGGACGCTTATTTTTTAAATTTAATTTAGCAACTTTTCCAGAAATTAGATCTTTAGTTACTTTATTAAATCTTTTTGGAGTACCCATATCCTTAATGTACTCAGGACTAGTGTAGCCATAGATATTAAGGCTATTTTTAATACAAGAGGGGAAAATATCTTTCCCAAAATCAGATTTTATGTTTTTGGGAATCAATGAAATCACCTTAGGATTCAAAATATATAAAGCAGCATTAACTAAATTTTTATAAACTAAATTTTCAGGATGTGGCTTAGAAAGAAATTGTAAAATTTTATTATTTTTCCCCATTTTAACCAAATCAGAATCAAATGGATGATCATTTGGATGTAAGAAAAGAGTAGCATCAGATTTTAATTTTTTATGAAAAAATATCATTTTATTTAAGTCAATATCCATAATGGTATCTCCGTAAAAAACGATAAAATCTTCTTTTAAAAAATCTGAAATTTCAACAAATGCTCCGGCTGTTCCTAGAGGCGTAGATTCTTCATAATAAGTAATATTAACACCCCATTTTTTTCCATTTTTAAAATAGTTCTTAATTACATCCCCAAGATAACCTATTGTGATAATTATGTCTGTTAAATTATATTTTTTCGCAAGTTCAATTTGATATTCAATTATTGGTTTTCCATTAATCTCAATCATAGATTTTGGAACTTGTTTACTAATTGATGAAATTCTGGTACCTTTTCCGCCAGCAATTATAACTAGTTTCATTTATTTAAAGCTCTTTTTATTGCTATATTTACCGCTTCATTTGAGGTTCTTGAAGCTGACCAGCCCAAGCTATTTATCTTTCTTAAATCATATTGAAACTCAGGAACATCACCAACCCATCCTCTATCGCCTCCAGCATATGTTATTTTAGCCTTCAAATCCATTTCTTCAATAACCATTCGAGCAATTTCTTTAACTTTTGTCCTAGAATCAACACCTAAATTATAAATATTAAACATTTCATTTGAATTATTACATATATAAATAATTCCATCAACCAAATCTTTCACATATAGATATGGTTTTATTTGCTCACCGTTTCCCAAAACAACTAATTCATTTGAATTTTCTCTTAGCCGTTTTACAAAATCATAAATAACGCCATGAGTAAATCTTTCACCTACTACATTAGGAAATCTTGCAATCCACGTCTTAATTTTATATGTAGAAGAAAATGCACTTATAAAAGCTTCACTAGCTAATTTTGACGCACCATAGTTTGAAACAGGAATTAAAGGACCATAATTTTCATGTAAAAGATCAGTTGATTCGCCATAAATAGCAGATGTAGAGGAGAAAAATAATTTATTAACATTATATTTTTTCATACACATCAAAATGTTGTATGTTGTTTTAAAAGTTAGACTATAATCTACATCTGGATCATTACTTCCTTTTTGGATGTCAGAGTTGGCTGCTAAATGATAAACCATATCAAAATTATGATTTTTAAAAATCAACTCTAAAGAACTTGATTTTAGAATATCTTCTTCATAAAAAGTAAAATTAGGGTTATCTAGTAGGTGTTTAATATTGTTCAACGATCCTAATATAAGATTATCAATTACAGTTACAAAATGATTTTTTACGATTAATTCATCGCATAGATGAGAACCAATAAATCCTGCTCCTCCAGTTATAAGAATTTTCATATTATTATTTTTTAAATAATCATTAATTGTTGTTAACTAGTTTTTTATATATATTAGAATATAAGCTAGTTACGTTATTAGAATAATTTTCATTTCGATTAAAATTAGGGTATTTAATAACTGCATTAGAATCAAATGAGATCTTTAAAGCATTTATAATCGAGTTAGTATTATTTTGATTACAATAAATTAAATTTTTAAATTTATCAATTCTAGCAAATAAAAGATCAGAAGCAATAATTGGTTTTTCAAAATACATTCCCTCTAAAATTGAAGCAGGCTCAGTTTCTGAGTGACTAATACAGGCAACAGATTGACATTTTTGATACAAATTGCATAACTCTTCAATGCTTAAATTGTTGTAATGAGTGATTATATTTTTATGATTATCAATTAGTTCATTAAAGTTTTTAATGTAAGAGATTTCAGAAGTTTCAAAACGACCAACAAAAACACATTCATAATCTAACTTTATACAAGCTTCTGCAAGTTTGATTTGATTTTTTCTTGAACATATTGTCCCGACACATAAAACAAACTTTTTATTATTTTTAGAATTTATTTTATTAACATTATATAAATAATCATCTAAAATTGTAGGAACTATTTTAATTCTAGATCTTTTTATACCAAAAAATTCGTTAACGACTTGAGCTTGTTGTTCATTAATTACAGTTATGATATCAAAATCATATAAAACAGATTTATTAAAAGAAATTTTATTGAGAAAATTAAAAACTTTCTGTTTACATTTTAATTTAAAAGATTTTTGAGTAAACAATCCGCTAACTACAGTTTTTATGCCATTATTCTTGCAAAACATAACATTACGTTTATGTGATTCTGAAACTCCCCAAAAATGAGCAATATCAAATTGTTCTGATTTAGACCATAAATCAACTTTTTTTGAAACAACTTCAGAGTTATTGGTCAATTCAATAACTCGATTCATTTGAATGTCAAAACCTCCATATGAAAAAAAATGAGGTTGACAGGGGAAATGCATTACTGTAATTTGCTTCATTGATACACCTATTATAAGATAAAATATTTGATATTAATGTTTTTGTTTAAAATTGCGAGAGAGCCCATTTTTATAATTTTCTACAATTTTATATGTAACAAACTTTATACATAAAGCACATTATAAAAAATTAATTATTTTTTTGTGAATTTAAGTAGAACTACATTTGCAGCCCTTTCCCCAATTACTTTATCCCTCTTAGATTGCTCAATCAAATGAGAGCAGAATTTTATTGGGTTTTTTATTATATTGAGTAAAATATTTAACCTGGATCTGTTATATAAATTGCCTTGTAATGAAAACATGAAAGATTGCATTGTGGATGATATCAAGCTTGTTCGTTCTGGCATAAAGATTTCAACATTTAATTCAAGCATCTCTGCCATTTTTTTATAGCTCTTCAAATTCCATCGTCCCATATGATGAGGTGGGTGATTGAGAATATCAAACCAGTCAAATTCAAAATCCATTGGAGAATAAGGAGTGCTTGAATAAACTGCCCCAGCAGGACTTGTTAAACTAATTAATTCCTTTAAAAATTCTTTTGGATTTGCAATATGTTCAAGCACATGAAAAACAGTTATAGCATCAAAATATTCATCATTATGAGCTGATTTAAAACCCTGGATATCCGTACAATAAACATCATATCCTTTTTGCAAACATTTTTCTGCACTTTCATTAGTTGGATCTAAACCAAAAAAAGTAATATTTTTACTTTTACTTTTACTTATAAAATCAAAAAAAACACCATCTCCACAGCCAACATCAAGTAGTTTATGTTGTTGGTCATTATTTTTTAAAAGTTCGAGAACCTTAGAGTACTCCCAACGAGTAGGTGGATAATATGTTGAATGAGAGGTTACCCAATTATAAAATGAAGAAGATCCTTCTACAAAAGGAAAAGCGTGTTCAAAAGTACAATTACTACATTTTTGTAATGTATAATCTATTATTTCAACTCCTTCATCTATTTGATTATTGAAATGTTTAGATAATTTGCTTTTAATAAAGCTAGAATTTAATACCTTGGTTGTACTAGTCTTTTCGTTACAAATTGGACAAGTTATATTTTTTTTTTGTTTCATCTTATATTATTTTAAACCATTAATTTTCTTAATTAAATTAAGAGCGATCTGTTTATGTGAATAATTCTTTCGGACAAATTCAGTTCCACACTGCTGAATTTCATTTAATAATCTAGTATTTTTTGAATAAAACTTAATCTTCTCAATTAAATTATCGATATCGTACATTTTATACATTATACAATTCTCTCCATCGATAAATCCAAATTCTTTATTACAATCGTGATCTGCACAAACTAGTACACATCCACTGGCCACACCTTCAAAATATTTTGCAGGCGAGAAATTATAAATACTCTCACACGAAATAAATAATTTATAATCATTAAATTTCTTTACCAAATCATAACTAAAATCTTTATACAATGGAAATTCAGGAAGCATCGAATCAATGTATTCACTAAGTTTTTCTTTATTAAGAATAATATCTCTTCTGAATTTGTGGAACCAACATTCATCTGGGTAGAAGTTAGCAGGTTCAATATAATTATGTACGGGACTTTCTAATATTCTTAATGGATTGACAGATCCTAACGCCACTGCCTTATTAATACGTTCGTTAAAAGGCTTAACAACTTTAAATCGTTCCGAGTAGCCAAAAGGAACAGGAATTACTTTTCCAATATAATTCTTAAAAGTCTTCTGGAAATACTTACAATGTTTATCATGGGACGCATATCCCATTAAATAATCGACACCAATACTTTCAAGCATTTTATTTAATTCCGATCCTGGTTGATTCCAGAAATAATCATTTAAATGATAAATTTTTAATCCATCAAATCTTTTCAATCTTTGATTAAATTGTGTTTTACCCAAGTGAGAATTAAAATTCAATAAAACATCACATTTTTTATTCAATTCTGAAATACTAAAAATAAATTCAATGTTTTTCCAAGGTATTTTCCAAGAATTAATTTTATCAGCATTTCGAATTATCATATAGATTTGAAATATTGTATTTATACTGATGTGACGTCTATTTAGATCAAAGTAGAGATACTTGACATCACCGTTTTTTAGTAAATCCAATGTGTAATTATGAATGCCTATGTGAAATAGGTTTGGTATCTCATGGAAATTATGAATCGCAATTCCTTTTTTCATTTTTTAATTAATCAGAATTATATTAAACTAATAGATTTTTATGATTAAAATTTATCAAGTCTATATATTCATTTGGAGTTCCTGTAAAAATTACATCCTCTTTTTGTATTAAATGATAAAAAATTTTTTTACCATTAGATATCATTGAATTATACAATGGTGCAATATATAATTCAACGTCTGAATCTTTTTCTTTTTCATATACTTCACAAAAATATTTTTTTGACTTGAAGAAGTATAACCCAGTAGAACAAAGGTTAGATATTTCAACTTTTTCAGCAGTTCTTTTAACTCTTCTAGAAATATTATCAAGTGGCTCGGCATAAGACCAATTTTTGCCAGAGCCTTCAAAAACCTCTAAATATCCATCTTGAACTGAAATATTGCTTGGTAAAGAAAAATTTAATCTTATTGTGTCAATATTAAAAATAAAAATATTTTCTTTTTTTGGAATTTTAACCTTATTAATTCCAATATAAACTGTTTCAGCTTGACCTTTTGTTGTATAATCTATAATAACAATTTCATATTTTTTTATTCCCATAAGATGACACTCACTTTTAATAAATCTTTCTGATTCGAAAATATCACGAGCAATAAAAATAAAAACTGCCGATTTAAAATATTTTTTAAAACTACTAACAGATAAATTAAACATCGATCGATTGCCAATATACAGCATATACTTAGGCAGTGTATATCCTTCATTTATAAATCTTTGACTAAGGCCAGCCATTGGAATAATTATTGTCATTTTATATATTTTTTGTAAAGTCTCAGAGCATTCATTATTAATGCTTTTTGCCTATTTTCATCATCAGCATGTAAAGGCAGCATTGATAAGAACAAATGAATTAGAATAGGAAATGTGTCTAATTCCTCAAACGATTTTCCAGTAAATTTAGTTTCCAGGAACTTATTCTGAATGTTTTCTGTAATTGGAGTTGTATAAATTTTAAAATTATAATTGTATGGTTCATTTTCTACTAATTCATAATATCCGGCAATAATGTGGTCATAAAAACCTATTATAGAATGAGCTAATTTAGCTACGTCATATCTTATATCTCCGTAAATAAGTTGGTTATTTTCAAAATCTAATCCTCTCGGATCTATCACTTTAATATTCTGCTTCCTAAAATCATATAAAATATTACTCAAACAAAAATCCCCATGTGAAACACAAGCTTCATCAGTTTTAAACGGTTTAATTAAACCTGATGTGATTTCTACTATTTGCAGCAACGACGGATATTCTTCACCATTTAAAGTAATGGGCCTTTCGAGATCGAAATTTGAAATGTTTTTAAATTCATTAAGTCTTGTATATGTTTTCTTAGCATAGAGGTCATTAAAATTAGGTAAGTCAATTGTTTTACTTGGCTTCATAGTATGTGATAATTCTATGAATTGCTGACAAGATTCAAATATTTTTTTCCATATAAATAGGTTATTGAAGCCGAAAACTAAAAGTTCACTTAATGTTGAAAGAAAAAAATATTCCATTTCATAAAAACCCTTTCCATCTCTTTCACCTGAATTAAATACATGGGGAGTATAAACCCTCAAAGACGGCGGAATTGAACAAAACCAATTAGCTTCTGCCAATATTTTATCTTTCTTATAACTTTCTTTTTGAACAGTTTGATTGTTTATTGCAATACTATTAAAGCTTCTCTCCGAAGTTAAGTGCGACTTAGACCTGTAATAAGTGTTAATGTGACCGAAATCATACCACCTATCAGTATATAATTCAATAACTTTTATCTCGCTTTTATAACCTTCTATTGCTTTAATAAAATCATAATTATAATTGGTCAATAGCCTAATTAGAATATTCTGATTTGAAAAAGAAAAAAAACCAGCATAAACAATATTATTTTTTTCTTCGGAATTAATGTAAGCCCAAGAATAATTATCATTAGTTCTAGCTATTAGATAAGTGTCTGAGGGATGCTTGAAATTTTCGAATAATGTGTCTCCGTGTATTATTTTAAGGTCTAAATCATACTTACCTATAGAATTAAGTGCATGTGTTATTGACTGCCCTAGAGATAACCTACTTGGTGTCCTTATTATGATAACTTTTCTTTTGGATAAATCAATTTCATCTTTTTCATTTAATACAAAAGATTCTGGTAATGATATATATACTATGCTATCACTTGGTATTTTATCTAATTGATGAATAAACAGTCGCTTGTTTTGTAAGGGCAAAAATGCAGGAGGAATTTTTCCATACTCTGCCTGTAAACCTTGACTCACATATTCACCTGACGTAATTAAATACATTGTTAATTTTTTTCTTTATCCAATAATAGTTGGATTTCCGCATATGTACTAGCAATAAATTCAGAAGGTCTGATTGACTTATCGTCAACATAAAACCCTTCAAATCCACACCATGGTTTTCCGATGATAATTTCATCATAAGGAACGTTATTCTTGTTTAGCCAATTGATTATATTTGGTAAAGTATGAATATTTATTTTTCCTACATTTCCCTTATATGTTCTCATGTTTCTGCTAGTACTGATGACGATTTCGAAACCCTCATTTTTATATTTACTTAGTTTTTCAATAACTAGTTGATTTGGCCTAGAATTTTCATAATCTCCTTTTGACGTTGAGCAAATGGTGTCATCTAAATCCATTATTAGTCTTTTCATATTCATATTTTAAATTTTAAAGTAATTGTTTTTTATTTTTACATACGAAAACGTCACCTGCAGTATAAATACCACTATCATCACTCCAATCATTTAAAATAGTATTCCAATAAAATATATTTAAATTATTATCTTTGAGTATCTGAAACACATCTTTTTGAGTCGTTTTTGCTCTTAACGTACCAAGAGCAGTACATTCCATTAAGATAACTATATCCGGACTGTTTTTCAACACTTTTTCTGCCCCCTTAAGTATATAATATTCAAAACCCTCTGTATCAATTTTTAGAATATCAACTTTTTTAACTCCCATTTCTTCCAGTTTATTATCCAAGGTGTCAATAATTATTTCTTCACCAATTTTAATAGCATTGATGTTCTCCAATTCTATGTCCGGGGCTTCATTACCAGAAAATAGATATCTTTCAGCATCGCCATAGCCCATATCTTGACGAAGAATAAGTTTTTCGTTAGGATTATCTCCAAGACCTTCGTTAAAAGCTTTAACATTAAGAAAATTATTTAATTTTATATTATTTATTAATCTTTTGAAAGTTTCTTTTGAAGGTTCAAATGAAAATACTTTACCTTTTTTCCCCGTAAGTTCACTTGCGATTAAGGTATATAATCCTATGTTAGCTCCAGCGTCAACAACCACCATCCCTGGTTTTATTATATTTTGAAATATTTTTAATTCTATTTTTTCAAATCTATTTGAAAAAATACTAAATGAAATTTGTCCCTTAGGAAAAAATTTAATTTTACTTTCATTTAAAAGTCTAAATATAAAAGGTCTGTTTAGTAATCTGTAAAGAGCATAAATTGCCCTGCCATCTATAACAAATACCGCTAATCGATATGTAAGTCTATTGGATTTAATAAGTTTTTTTAAATGATTCATTTTTCAATTTTTTTTAAATGATTAAAGGCTATTTTATAACTTGGAATAATATAAAATATTGAGTATCCTATCACAGTAGCCCAAATTATACCACTTACCCCATAATTTAATGATAATACTATCTTAAGCAAAACGGAACAAACAGATGCTAAACATATAATTAGTAACTGTTTTTTTATCAATGCACCCGAATTTAAAAAGGTTGACATGACACCTCCATAATTTGCAAAAAGTACAAAAACATAAAAGCCTATAAGTAATGACCAGCTTGGGACAAGCTCTGATCCTACCCACATTTCTATTAGCTGTTTTCCAAATAATAACAAAGGCAAGGATATTATTGCACTACTTAATATACTAAGTTTTATGGCTTTGGTTAATGTTCTTTTAGCCCAATTGTAATCGCCACTTTCCATTGCTTCTCCAAAAGCAGGCCAAAGTGGTTGTATAATAAATTGTGTAAACATTGAAAATAAAAATACTTTTTTAACAATCTCATATCCAGCAACAGAAGCCGGTCCTAAAGTATGCGCTAAAACAATATTATCAGTTGCATTTCCAAGCAAAGTGAAAATTCCTAAAAAAAAGAATATTATCCCTGCTTTAAATAAATATTTTGCAGTAGTAAAATCAAAATAGGTTATACGAGGCATTAACTCCTTTCTTCTTTTAGTGAACAAAAATATTCCATTAAACAATACAGCAATTAACTGACCACTTGAAAATGCAAGTACTAACCAAGGAAGCCCCGTTTCTAGATAAATACATATTAGTAAACCAACCAAACTAATAATAGAACCTACAATTAACCAGATTTGAAATCTGAACCCTTCCTGGTATCCGTCATGGATCCTTTGCACAACTCCTAAAGGCATGTTTATTAGGAAAGTAATCACTAAAACAAACATAGTTGGTCCTGATTCTTCTATTGCTAACTTGGATTGTGCATTAAAAACATTTAGCCATTCAATATGTGGATATATAATAAGAAATATCAAAAATAGTAATCCTGAAATACTTAATAACATATAAAAAGTACTGGAGACAGCTATCTGAGCTTCCTTTATACTCTTTTGTCCATGAGCTTTAGATATTGCATTAAGAAGACCGCTACCTAAACCTAAATCTGCAAAACTCATTAAAGCCATAATCGAAGAAATTGCCATCCATAAACCATACCGCTCTGCACCAAGATAATTAATTGTAAGTGGCACAGTGATTAAATTTATTAACGCTGAGAAAAGTTTTACAATAACTGTACTGCCTCCAGTTAATAAAATACGTCTGTAACGTTCATTAGATTTACCTACTAAAGTTGAGGAATCGTGAGATGAAAAACTGAAAATATTTTTAATTTTATTTAATTCGTTTTTAATCATTTTATATAAAGAATTTAGCTTTAATTATTATTAATTCCACAAAAATCTAACACTGTTTTATCTTTGGCAATTTTAAAATTTTTAAACTCTTTATGAGCGACTAAAAAAACGATAATATCAGCTTTGTTTATTGCTTCTTTGTAATCTGTTAATTTATACACTGAATGAGATTCAATATTAGGTTCAACAATATAATGCTCTTCATTATTTGAATTTTGTAAAACTTTTTGAGCAATATATTTTGCTGGAGACTCTCTCAAGTCATCAATGTTTGGTTTAAATGCTAATCCCATTAATGCTGTTTTAGGCTTTCTACCAAATTTTAATTCAAATTGAAGTTTCTCATTTTGAATTTTTTCTGCACACCAAAAAGATTTATAATTATTGACTTCTCTTGCTGTACCTATTATTTTTGACTCCATTGGATAATCAGAAACGATGAAATAAGGGTCTACTGCGATACAATGCCCTCCAACTCCACAACCTGGCTGAAGAATATTTACTCTGGGGTGTTTATTTGCAAGATTGATTAATTCCCATACATTAATTTCTGCTTTATCGCATATTAATGAGAGTTCGTTTGCAAAAGCTATTTGAACATCTCTAGAGGAGTTTTCTACTAATTTGCACATTTCAGCAGTACGTGCATTGGTTCCATGCAATTTTCCTTTTACATACTTCGTGTAAAATGATATTGCTTTTTGAGTAGAGACTTCATCTATTCCACCAATAACACGATCGTTTTCTACCAATTCATGCATAACATTCCCTGGTAATACTCTTTCAGGGCAATAGGCAATATGAATATGTCCTTCAAGCTCAGGCCTCGATGCAAATATCAATTGTCGCATTTTCTCAGTAGTCCCAATAGGAGACGTTGATTCAATGATATACAAGTCCCCTCTTTTTAAAATTGGTATAATTCCTGATGTTGCAGCTTCAACAAAAGAAATATCTGGCTCATGATTCCCTTTAAATGGTGTGGGAACTACTATTAGATATACGTCCGCTGCACTGGCTTTGGTAGAAGCTTTGAAAAAACCTTTAGAAACTGCGTTTGATACAATTGCCTCTAAATCAGGTTCAACAATATGAATTTTTCCCTTATTTATGGTGTCAACCACAGTTTGGTTTATATCAACACCTAGAACATATGTTCCATGCGATGCTATTAATGCTGATGTGGGCAATCCAATATATCCCAATCCAGTAGTTACTACTTCTGGTTTCATTATATCAAGTTTTTTATAAAGTCCACGATTCTTTTTGATGCCAAGCCATCTCCATATGGGTTGTGTAACCTCGACATTTTCACAAAATTATCTTCATTGTTTAATAAGTCTAATGCTTTGGAAACGATTAAATCTTCATTAGTACCAACTAATAAAACTGTTCCCGCTTCTACAGCCTCTGGTCTTTCAGTATTATCCCTCATAACTAATACAGGTTTCCCTAGACTTGGTGCTTCCTCTTGAACACCGCCGCTGTCCGTAATAATGATCTTAGATCGATTCATAAGCCAGATAAAATCTTGATATGCTAATGGATCTATTAAAATCACGTTATTTACTTCTGATAAGATCATATTAACTGGTTTCTGAACCAGTGGATTCAAATGAACAGGATAAATAATTAACCTGTTTAAATTATCTAATGCTATTGTCTTTAAGGCATTACAGATTCTTTCAAAACCACCTCCATGATTCTCTCTTCTGTGTCCTGTAACTAAAACAACTTCTTTATCCCCTATTTTCTTTGACAGGTCTCTAATTAATTGACTAGGGTTTTCATTCACTTTGTCTACCGATTTTATTAAAGCATCAATAACCGTGTTTCCGGTAACTAAAATTGAGCTATCAGAAATATTTTCTTTGAGTAAATTGTTTTTAGAAGTTTCCGTAGGTGCAAAATGAAAGTCACAAATTCTACCTGTAATTTGACGATTTATTTCTTCAGGAAAAGGAGATAATTTATTATTTGTTCTGAGTCCAGCTTCTACATGACATACTTTAGCTCCAGAATAAAAACTTGCTATGGAACCCGCCATAGTTGTCGTTGTATCACCGTGAACAAAGACATAATCTGGGTTAAAATCTTCTAAAACTGGTTTTAGAGACTCTATAATCGTAGCGGTGAGCCCGTGAAGATTTTGCCCTGGCTTCATTAAATCAAGGTCATAATCTGGATTGATCTCAAAAAAATCTAAGACTTGATCTAACATTTCTCTGTGCTGTGCTGTAACACATACTTTCGTTTCAAAAGTATCAGGATATTTTTGAAATTCTTTAACCAGTGGAGCCATTTTAATAGCCTCTGGTCTCGTACCAAAAATTAATAAAATTTTTTTCATATGTATTTTATTTTAATCACTTTGACTATTAATATGGTAGCCTCCTTTTTTCAAGTATTGTTGTTTCTGCATCAGTTTCAAATCCGATTGCATCATATCCTTGACTAAAGATCCCAAGTCATGTTCCGGCACCCAGCCTAGTTGGGTTTTTGCTTTAGTCGGATCACCAATTAATAGATCAACCTCAGTTGGCCTAAAATAATTAGAGTCAACACTCAAAACCTCTTTTCCTGATTCAATTTTAAATTCAGGGTTGTTACATTTTATAACAATTGCTTTTTCATTAATTCCCTCTCCAGTAAATTCCAATTCGATACCAACTTCTTTAAAAGCGAGTCGAAGAAAATCTCTTACTGTAGTTGTCTTTCCTGTCGCAATCACCCAATCCTCAGGATGTTCTGCTTGCAAAATCATCCACATCATTCTAACGTAGTCTTTCGCATGCCCCCAGTCACGTTTTGCATCCAGATTTCCTAAAAATAATTTATCCTGAAGTCCTAAAGCGATTCTAGCAGTGGCTCGAGTAATTTTCCGAGTTACAAACGTTTCTCCTCTTCTAGGAGATTCATGATTGAATAGAATACCGTTACAAGCAAACATATTGTAGGCCTCTCTGAAGTTTTTGGTAATCCAAAAGCCATATATTTTTGCGACTCCGTAGGGTGATCTTGGGTAGAATGGAGAGTTTTCATCATAAAAACCTCTCTCATTTTTGTTCTCTGGCATTCCCCCGTACAATTCTGAAGTAGAGGCTTGGTAGATTCTAGTTTTCTTTTCTAAACCGAGTAAACGAACTGCCTCTAGAATACGTAAAGTCCCCAATCCATCAACATTTCCTACGTACTCTGGGGTATCAAAAGACACCTTAACATGAGACATGGCTCCGAGATTATAGATTTCATCGGGCTGACATTCTTCTATAATTCTAGTGAGATTCATTGCATCCGTTAAGTCGCCGTAATGTAATTTTAACCGTTGGTTAGGATTATGGGGATCTTGGTACAAATGATCGATACGATCCGTATTTAATGAAGACGCTCTTCTTTTAATACCGTGTACTTCATACCCTTTTTCTAACAATAGCTCAGCTAAGTACGATCCATCTTGTCCAGTAATACCGGTAATTAGTGCAACTTTCATTATTACAATTTTATTTCTTTAATTGTTTCTATATTTTCCAAAAACCATTGGTAGGTTTTTTTAATACCGTCTTCTAACTCTGTAGAATATCCCCATCCGATTTCTTTCATTTTGGATACATCCATTAGTTTTTTTGGCGTTCCATCTGGCTTGGTGTCATCCCAAAGAATATTCCCTTGGTGACCAATTACCCTTTGAATGGTCTCAGCTAATTCTTTAATGGTAATATCTTTTCCAGAACCTACATTATATAAGTATTCTGGCAATTTGTTTTCTAATGCATAAACCACCGCTTCTGCCATATCATCGACGAACAAAAACTCTCGCATTGGAGTTCCGCTTCCCCAAAGTGTTACCTCTGAGTGGTTATTTATTTTAGCCTCATGAAATTTACGCAGCATCGCTGGCAATACGTGTGAAGATTGCAAGTCGAAATTGTCAAAATACCCATACAAGTTTGTAGGCATTAAACTTACATAGTCTTTGTTGTATTGTCTGCGTATTGCTTGGCATGCTTTTACTCCTGTGATTTTCGCAATGGCATACCATTCATTAGTAGGCTCTAAAGAATCTGTAAGCAAGTACTCTTCTTTTAAAGGCTGCGGAGCAAACTTTGGGTAAATACAAGAACTCCCTAAAAAAATAAATTTTTCGATTCCAGCCTTATGAGCTCCATCTATTAGATTATTCTGAATTTGCATATTCTCCATTAAAAATTTATAAGGAAAATCATTATTAGCTAAAATACCTCCAACTTTTGCAGCTGCATCGATGACAACCTTTGGTTGCTCTTGATTGTAGAAATCTAAAACAGCTTGTTGGTTTCGTAAATCGAGTTCTTTACTAGTTAATCCAATTAAATTCTTATAACCATTAGATTCTAAATTTCTCCAAACTGCTGAGCCAACCATACCTCTGTGACCAGCTATGTAAATTTTTGTTTGTTTTTTTATTTCAGTATTCATAATTACAATCTAGAATCAACTAAATTTCTTGGTAGAAATCCTTTTAGATCATAAATAACACTTTTAGAATCTTTCTTTAATGAATCAATATTTATCATTGAAAATTTATTATGCGAAACAGCCAATAAAATTCCATCATACTTTTCTGTAATTTCTTCAATAAGATGTATTCCATACTCTTGTTTTACCTCTCCAGCATCGGCTTCGTAATCATAAACATCCACTTCTAGACCAAATTCTTTTAATTCATGATACACATCTGCTACTTTTGAGTTACGTATATCTGGACAATTTTCTTTAAAAGTAACTCCTAATATTAACATTTTAGAGCCCATTATTTGTCTGCCAGACTTGATAAGCATTTTGACCAACTTGTTTGCTACAAAGGTGCTCATGTTGTCATTCACACGTCTACCGCTTAAGATCACTTCAGGATGATATCCAAGGCTTTCTGCTTTATATGCCAAATAATAGGGGTCTACACTGATACAGTGTCCTCCAACAAGACCCGGTTTGTATTTTAGAAAATTCCACTTAGTCCCGGCAGCGTCAAGAACATCTTGAGTGTCTATACCCACTCTATCAAATATTAACGCCAATTCATTGACAAATGAAATATTAACATCACGTTGTGCATTTTCAATGGATTTACTAGCCTCTGCTACTTTCATACTTGCAGCCTTAAAAGTGCCTGCAGTAATAATCGAGTTATATAAATCGTCGACAAAATTAGCAATCTCTGGAGTTGATCCTGATGTTACTTTTTTAATGGTCGTTAAGGTATTTACCTTATCCCCTGGAACAATTCTCTCTGGCGAATATCCACAGTAGAAGTCCCTATTGAAAATTAAACCACTTGCGTGTTCCAATAAAGGAACACAAACCTCCTCAGTACATCCTGGATATACAGTGCTCTCATAGATAACAGAATCTCCTTTTTTAAGAATCTCTCCAAGCATTTTAGAAGCACCTCTTAATGGAATTAAGTCTGGTGTTTTGAATTCATCAATAGGTGTTGGAACGGTTACAATATAGATATTACACTCTTTGATATCATTAATGTCTGCACTAAAGGTAAGCTGCTTAGCACTACTTAGTTGCTCAGGTGAAGCTTCATTGGTATGATCAACTCCTTTTTTTAATTCATTAATTCTAGCCTGATTGATGTCAAATCCTAAGGTTGGATATTTTTTTCCAAACTCAATAGCTAAAGGAAGACCAACATAGCCTTGCCCAATTACTGCGATTTTAACTTTATCTAAATTCATATTAATGCTTATTGATTTTCTATTTTTTCTTCGACTACCACCGGTAGTCTTTCATTATTATTGTTTTGTTATCCCCTCTTTTACAGGGCCGTAGCAAACCGTTTTCTCCTTCAAAAAGTTTTCAAGGTCAGTGTTCACGAGGATAGCCTTCCTTTGTTTTTCGCTGTTGCTTAATGCTGCTTTGAACCCTGAAATCATTCTTCTGTGCTTATTTCCCAGACCAGTAGAGAGCCGCTGACCATCTCGTCCTTGATTTCTGTCATTACCTGGGTATTTACTTTCTTGCCTACCAGCTTATGCACCTTGGCGCTGAGCCCAGCGATGTAA
>Ga0209532_1001043_pt1 | contig 22707 bp, 27 predicted proteins | sample COG_02_FD_184746 | JGI IMG/M metagenome (GOLD analysis project Ga0209532, IMG submission 184746) | Pelagic Microbial community sample from North Sea - COGITO 998_met_02 (SPAdes) (version 2) | ecosystem: Environmental > Aquatic > Marine > Neritic zone/Coastal water | place: Helgoland, sampling... | reverse complement strand
TGTATTGGGAAGTAAGTTCTAATGTAAAGAATACCCAAAAGTATCCCAAAACACTGTAAAACAAGTATTTATAAAGTAATCAATAACCCTTATTATCCCGCATTTGCGTAAACAAATCGTAAGCAATTTTTATTTGTTTACCATTTTGTTTACCTTACTATATAATATTTATACTATGAACATCAATATTAAGTGGTTAAAAAGAAGAACTAAAAAGGTTGAGGATAAATATAAAATGGATGCTTATTTGCGTACTTACTCAATTGATAAAGATGGAAGTAGAACTCAACCCCAAAAACGATTAAAAGGAGTATTTAAATACTGGAATAAAAGACTCACTACAGAGCAAAAAAGACACAATGACAATATAGATATTGAGGTTACTGAATTCTTGAATAACAAGAGAAAAGAGGAAAGGCAAGGACTATTAGATATTAAAAGTTTTGACAAAAAAATATCATCTGTAGTTGAGTATGGTAAAAAATATGTATCTAAACTTGATATTAAACCAAAATCTAAATCTGCTTACAATCAAGCTCTAATATCATTTGAAGAATATTTTGGAACTTTTAAAACATTTAACGCTATAACTAAAGATGATGTTATAGCACTAAAAGTCCATATGAGAGATAATGGTAGAAGTAGGTATGGAAGACCATATTCATTAAGAACTATTAATACTTATATGAATAGATTATCACTTATTACACAAGATGCATTAGAAAATAAAGATGTATTGTGTAATGATAATTACTTTAAAAAGTATGGTCAAGTAAAAATAGAAAAAGAGGAGAAGGGTGAATACATAAATACTATGGAGTATTCTAAACTCGATTATACTAAATGTAAATCTCAAGGAATAGCAAAAGCATTTATGTTTTCTATTTTATCTGGTTTAAGAAAGACTGATGTTGAAACTATGGTTTGGGGAGATATTGAAAAGGATGAGACAGGATGGCATACATTTAAAGCTATGCAAAAAGGAGGTAGCTTAATTAGAGTAACAATAACCCCAATGATGTTAGAGTTGCTTGGAGAAAGAAAAGGGGAGTATGCAAGGATTATAAATTGGGGATATACTAACAAGCAAATAGACGATATGAGCCTATGGTTGGGCATTACTTTTCCAAAGAAACAAATAGGTCAACAAACTGGTAGAAGTGGCATAAAAGGGCTTACATTTCACTCTGCACGAGCATCATTCATTACCAATCTTCTAAACTCTGGTATACCGCCAGTAAGAGTCCAAAAATACGTTGGTCATAAAGACTTAAAAACTACATTAAGTTATTATAGAGGTAGATCAGAAATGCAAGAAACAGATATGCTTAAAATGGATAGTTTGTATAAATCAGAACAAATTAGTCAAAAGGCGAGAGAATTAATTTTGTAAATTGGAGAATCAATTAAAAACTTATTATGGAAAAAAAACAACAATATTATTCAAATGGCAATATTGAAATCGAATGGACTGAGAAAAACGATAAAATACATGGAGAATGGAAGTTATATTTTGAAAATGGAGAAATACGTAAAAAATCCAAATATGAAGATGGTGTTTGTGTGTTTTTAGAAGAATATCATCTTAATGGAACAATGGTTAGAAAAGGTTCTTTAAAAGATGGTAAAGAATGTGGAGATTGGGAATATTACAATGCAAAAGATGGTAAAAAAATTAATAAGGATGAATATGAAAGTAAATGGTATGAAAATTTACCAGATCAGTTTACTGATTTCATATGTTATGATGAAATGATTCCTCACGGATACGCTAAAGATGGAGTTGATGTAGTTTATAAAGATCAAAATACAGGGGAAATAAAAAATATTGTCAAAGAATATTATCAAATATGTGAAAATATGATTATTCTATCTAAAAATGGAGAAGAAGTAGATGATGATAGTGCTTACGAAATTACATTATTTTCAAATGTATGGAGTGAAGAATATGAACAATATAGTAGAGAAGAAGAAGCTAGTTATGTAATTACAGATGTTGATTATGATGATTTTCACGTAGAAGAAGAACAAGAATTGGAAAGATATACTGATCTTGGGTATGCTCAAGACGCATTTAATAAGCATATTCGAGGCTTATAAAAGTTATAATACTATCTATTCTATGTTAGACCGTGTTGCGTATATTTTTCAGACACTTTAATAAAAACTAATTGTTGTAAATTTATTTATGATTAAAATACTATTTATATCCATAATAACTTTTTTTAATATTTTACCCTTTAATAATATAATTAATACTTCAGAACAAATGTTTAAAAATAAGATAGATTACAAAAGTCTAAACGCAAAAGAGAAAGAAAACTATAATTATCATAAAGTTGCTTCTGTTTTAGCTGATTATGGTTATGATTCTATGCGTTTAAATAACGATTGGCAAGGAGCAGATTTTATCGCAGTTAAAGCAGATGAGATGCTTAAAATTCAATTAAAGGGAAGATTTACTTTAGATAAAAAATATATAGGCAAAGGCATATTTATAGCATTTATAGAAAATGATACTATTAAACTTTATGAACACGATAAGGCACTTGAGTTATTTCCAGAATCTTCTAAAAATACAGTGTCTTGGAAAGATAAAGGACAATACTCTTGGTTAAAAACACCAGAGAAATATAATACAGTAATAACTGTTTTAAAATAATAATTGTAGATATGTTTAATAAAAACCAATCAGAAAAAAATAATGATAAATAGAGAAGAAACTAAAAAAAAATATTACAAAAGTGGTAATTTAAAAAATAATTTTTCTTTGTTAAATGGTTTATTGCATGGAGAACAACTGACTTTTCATGAAAATGGTCAGTTAAAAATTAAGGCTAATTGGGTAAATGGAGTACAAAATGGAGTTGTAGTTTCATTTGATGAAAACGGAAATAAGATTAAAAAATCTATTATTTTGGATGGTGATTATGAAGGAGAACAAATTGAATGGTATCCAAACGGAAAAATTAAAGCTTGTCGAATCTACAAAGAAGATATAGTTATAAATTCCAGAGAATATGACGAAGACGGAAAGTTAATTAAAGAGTTTTTATTAAAAAATGGAGATTCAAGAATGGTTTTAATGCATGAGGTTATGACCAAGGGAGGGTTTAGTTTTGAACTTAAAGATGGCACTCAATTAGAAGTGTTTGGGCAACGTCATTCGTTTGTAGAGATTGAAGAATTTTATGAAGATGGTCAATGGAATTCTGATGGAAATAGGGATTATATTGATGAGTTTTGTTTAACAGGTTATGATGAAGGTTATATGTATGATGAAAATGATTTATATGAACTATTTGATTTGCCTGAAGGTTCTTATCCTGAATGGAGTTATAATGGATGGCAAGACTGGGAGGAAACAGCAGAAGATTGGAACAATTTTAAATCAAAATTTTCAATTATCAAATCTAAAGACCAATTCGAGATAGATTAGCTTAATTTTTAAAATACTTTGCTCTATGTCTGTTTCTTTGAACATACATATCTAAATCTTCTTTCATAAAGTATCTTAAACCTTTGGGTTTATAGTATCCTAACTCTTTTAAATCACATAAGTTATCTAAAGTCTTTTTAGAGATTTTAAGGTATTTACAAGCCTCTTTTGAACTGTAATGAGGTTTATGATAAAACATGTTGGTTCGGTTAACTATAACCTTCTGTAAGTGTTCTTTGACACCCTCAACACTATCACAGTCTTTACAATCTTTCCATATGTTTAAAGTTATATATTCCATTAATACAAATTTAGTACATCATACATCTTTATGAGAGTCACTTTTATTAACAATTGTTATGAGTTTTTAACTGATGATAGATTAACTTAAAGCTGTTTTTTTTTTTTTTTTTTCAATAATATGACAACTGTGTGATAGTAAAAAAGCCAAAAAAATCACACCAAAAGTTTTATAAACCTAAGAGATCCGTCTAAATAAATCACTTTCCTTTTAGGGACGGTGTTCGTGTAATAGTATATTACCCACAACCTTAGTACATCTAACTATTTCAAATTATTTGCATTTTGTATTTATACAACTTAAAAATGGTTTTATACATTGTAAATAATATTGTTAAACTATATGCTTTCCCTGTGTTTTGTTTAGGGTTATAAAACCACGTAGTGGGGTTACCTTTTATCTCTTAGCATAATCTATTTTTATTGGTATTTACAAGCGTGACACAATGCTGACTTTATAGTCTATACTTCTCTCTCACAGTTTTATATATTTATATAATAAATTTTTGACAAAATAATAGGGTTAAAGTCGACGCAACGACGCAAATTAATATAATTAACTGATTATTAGATACTTAAAGCGTGACAAGGATTAAAAAAGTCGACGCAACGACGACGCAAACACGTAAAGTCGTACACTTTTTTGTATAATTTCATCATTTTGTTGTATAAAAAAAGAGTGAAATAAAATTTACATCACTCTTTCTTACTCAATTTACTAGGGAAATATATTACATTGAGAATCTTTTTCTTCGCTCTGCTCTTTCAATTCCGTCCGCAATCATTTTAATTTTACGATCTTCATCTACTATTCTTTTCATATTTGCAGCCTGCTGAATACCTGTCATACCATCGGGTCTATTATTCATATAAACTTTGATTAATCAAGTTTTTTCAAAATAGTAAGTTTAAGTGAAAACTAAATGTTGTAAATTGTATAAAAAATTAATTATATGAGTGGTTACATTGAGATTTATTCAGTTATTACAGGGAATGTTATTGCAACTGATGAAAAAGAAAACGAAATTGATTATTACAGAACTGAATTGAGATTGTTCAATATTGAATATCTGAATAAAGAAGGTGAAATATATACTGCAGAAAATGAAGATGGTGAAGAGGTGCAAGGAACACTTGATGAGTTATTTGATATGTTTTGTTGGGAAGGTGTGTTTGGTTATGAATGTATCGATGTTTTAGAAGAATCATATGCTGCAGGAGATACCGATTTACCAGAAAATTTTGATGAATCTAATTGGGATGCTGATTTTGTTAAGTGGAAAGATGAAGATTTTTTTAATACTTTAGCTGCTGCGAAAATAGAGTTTAATAAACAAGCAACGAGTTATTAGCTCGTCCTTACACTGTTTTAAAATAAATAATGGATTTGGGTGTCTTAATTATGGCATGGCAGATTAGTTATTTTATTTCATAAAGAAGAAAATAAAAAGATCTAAACTAAGAAAAATATGTTATTGAAATTTTCTTTGAAGGCAAGGACATTCTTCAAAACATTCATACGCAGGAGTTCCTTCTCCAGAGCAAACAATTTCACAATCAGTTGAGTATTCTATGCAAGGGTTAGCATAATTTACTCCAATATCAAACCCAATTTTAATAAAAAAAACAATAACTAATATTATTAATAAGTATATAACCCAATTGTTCCTATTTTTGAAATTATCTTTCATTTTAAAAGCTATAATTTAGTTTATTAAGGTTGAATCATTAATTTTTTTTAAGCTGACTTTAGTTCATAAGATTCTTCCACTCATAGAATTTACTACTTTATCAAATAATATTAATTTAAACCAATTTGGTAATTTTTAGTTACTTATAATTTTATTATTTAATAAAAAGTTTAGTGTTTGATTCTAATAAATTTAGATGTCCTAAACTTAATTTTTTTAGTTTATATAATTTATTAATACCATAAAAACTTGACATATTTAATTTAATATTAAATTCTTCTTTAGATTGTAAGTCAATCTTTTCTAAAGCAGAACAATTTTTAAGATTTGTTAGCACTTCAACTCCAGCATTTGAACTGATATTTAAATTTTTTAAATTTTCACAATATGATAATCCTTTATAGGAAAAACTTTCACCACCCTCAATTTTGTCATCTTCTGGAATTAAAATATCTAAATCCTCTAATTTGGTTAAATATTTAAGCACATCAATATTTTGTACTTTTGAAGCAGATGAATATGTTCCGGTTAAATTTATTTTTAGTTTTTTAATCTCAATACAGTTCTTTAAAAAATCAATATTTTTAGAATTTTTATAACTCATTTCTAATTCTTCTAAATTTGTTAGATTTTCAAAGACATTCATATCTTTTGACGCTTCTCCATAACCATCTGCTGACATAGATAAATTATTAAGTTGAGGAAAATTTTTAAGCAACATCAAAGACTTTTTTGGCTCGTTAATTCGCATTTTTTTAACGGAACTATTTTTTAAAACATCTTCAGGTTTTGAGTAATCCAGATTAAAAGATCCTAAATTAATTTCTAATTCATACAAAGATGTAAAATTTTCAATTAGAGGAAGCCTGTATTTCACATCATAACTCTTTGTAAAAAACATATCTGTATTTAATTTATTAATATTTTCTTTTCTTATAGAATTATCTATTTCAGCATCCTCAGGGCAGTAATAGATTAATAAATAGAGTCCATAATTTAAATATGGCTGGGCTGGGCCTGATCCCGTGAAAAACTTATTTGCAATAATATCTTGACCACTTGCTGTAGTATTTATTTTACAATCATCTAACAAAGCCTCATAAAAATCAATAATATTGACTGATCTCAATAATTCAATACCCATATCAACTTTATCAAAATCTCTAGCTTGTAATAAAGATTTAATTTTAGTGAATGTCTTTTTGTCTTCTGATTTCAAATTCTTTTTTGATACTGTTTTTTTCTTTGCATGTTCAGGATAAAATATATCAATAAAATAAGTTTCAGTTTCAATTTCAGTATTTTTATCTTCACTTTCATTTATATACTTTTCTATAAAAGTATCAATATCAATAATTTTAATACCCAATTCTTCAGCAAGTATTTTCTTTTTTGACCCCATTTTGGAGCCTGCTAGAATTAAAAATGTATTGGAAGTTACAGATGATGACGGACTTCCGCCATTTTCTTTAATTAATGCTTTTAATTCATTTCTAGAATAATTTTCGAATACACCAGTTACTACAATTGATTTATCTTGTAGTGATAACTCATTTGATTTTTTATTAGACGAATCTTTTATTTTCATTATTGATATAGGTTTTTGAGTTTCCAGTTCGTCAGTATTACCTGAGAAAAATTTACTAGGGGTAGATGCGCAAAACTCCCCAGTTAATCTTCCTTGTTTAATCGTAATTAAAAATGAAATATTTTCATTATCGGGAGCAACTCCAGGAACATGATTTTCAATAGCTTCATATATAATTCCATACAATGAACGATTAAATTCTTTTAATGGTTGCCAATTGGAAACATATTTATGAAGTAGAACTTGACCTGAGAAAACATTATCATTATGATAATATAATGCACCTTCTAAGCTAGTTGGATTATCTTGTTTTACATTATATCTATTAGAACCATATTCGCTTACAAATACAGGTTTACCATTAGCTAATAATTCTAAAGAAGAAGCTCCTAAACATGGATTTTCACCAACATAATTATTTCCACTACCATCATAAAATCCAATTATTTTATCATGTTCATCATCAATATAATTATGTTCAATCCTTAATTTGCCAGCTAATTTGTCGCCAGAATAAAAATGCTTGTAACTTCCATGTTTTGAGCCTTTTACCATCTCATATTCTTGTTCTACTATATCATATTCCTTCCTGTGTTCTGAGAAATTATAATACATAATTCCTGTGAACGGGACACCTCTGTAATGAGTTACAGAATCTATGTCAGTAAGTTCCCCATCATTAACCCTTTTGATACTATCAGAAGATTTGAGTTTTGGTTTATTATTTAATAAGTTTCCGCCATCTATTCCAGAAATTTTTATGCTTTTATTCCAGCTTTCAGCCAATCTGATAGTCTTTAAATTTTCAGCTAAATTAATTCCATTAATACTTTCAACTTTAGCATTAAGTTCATAAGCTGAGCCACCTGAAATAGTTAAATCCTTAAGCTCAGTACATGAATTCAATGTGGATAATGCAGACAGATTATCATCTTTAAAACCTATATTAATATTTATTAAGTTTTTACACTCGCCTATTGGAGTAATATCTAAACCTTCAACCCCGCTAATATTTAACTCTTCTAAATTTTTTAACCTTGGAAGAACACTAATGCATTTTACTTCTTCATCATTTCCATATTCTTTACCTACATGTAATGTTAATTTTTTTATTTTTTCACATTCACTTAAGAAATTAATATCTGTTAATTTACCTCCTGGAAGTAATTCAAATTCAGTTAATGATACTAGATTTTTAAAACTATCAATATCCTTTATACCATCTCCATATGAGCTGATATGCATATCTAATTTTTCCAACTGGTTAAAACCTGCCAACCATTTTAAAGAGCCTTCGATGTCTTTGCATTTTAGTTCCTTTACACTTTTAAATTGAGCGTTTTCTGGTAATGATCCATCAAATGAAAATTTTTCCAAATAAATTAATTTAGATACATCAGGTGTTTTGCAAAAATTATCCCAATCATGTTTAAATGATATAGAAGATAAATTAAGTTCTGTAATATTTTTTATTTTAAGTGAATCATCAATTAGGATATCGTCATTTTCAGGAACATTTGCTATAATGCTTATTAAAGCATAGTTTAAAAAAGGCTGAGCAGGACCACTTCCAGTAAAAAGTTTGTTTGTGGTAAGTTTACTTTCAATCCCTCCATCACGATAGCTGCTTTCAACTTGAGTTAATTTACAACCATCTAATAATGTTTTAAATATATTAGAGTTATTTAATGAGATAGTAAGTTCAACAGCCATATCAATTTGGTCTGTATCTCTAGCAACAATTAATTTTTTGATTTTTGAAAAAGTTCTCTTATCGTCAGGGGACAAATTAGCTGTGGAAGTATCAACGTCTCTTTTTTTAGCTTTTATATTTGAAAATGGATTAAATTCTTTGATGTTAAAAGCATCAGCATCTTTAAATATAGTACGTGATTTTGGCAATTCTTTATTTAATTTCCAGTTACTTATATTTTGATTAAATGAGATTGCTTCTTGAAATAGTCCCTTCATTTGAATGACACTACTTACATTCCAATTGCTAATATCCTGATTAAAAGATTTGGCACCGCTAAACATATCTGACATATCTTTTACGTTACTCACATCCCAATTTCCAATTGGTTGATTAAAAGATGTAGCACCACTAAACATACCTTCAACTCCAGAAAGTGAACTCAAATTCCATGCATTAAGATCCTGATTAAAAGATGTGGCATCACTAAACATATGATTCATATTATCTACACTACTCACATCCCAATTTCCAATAGGTTGATTAAAAGATGTGGCACCTAAAAACATATAGAACATATTTTTTACACTACTAGTATCCCAATCCCCAATGGGTTGATTAAAAGATGTTGTACCACTAAACATATGATCCATATCTGTTACATTACTCACATCCCAATTGCTAATATCCTGATTAAAAGATGTGGCACCACTAAACATATTAGACATATTTTTTACATTACTCACATCCCAATTGCTAATATCTTGATTAAAAGATGTGGCACCACTAAACATATTAGACATATTTTTTACATTACTCACATCCCAATTGCTAATATCTTGATTAAAAGATGTAGAACCTGCTTTGGTGTAGTCGTAAGTCCCCACAAATGCCACGATACCAATTGAAACTACATCACTAAATATTCCACGCATTGATTCTACACTACTTGTATCCCAATTTCCAATGGGTTTATTAAAAGATGTCGCACCGCTAAACATATGATCCATATCTGTTACATTGCTCACATTCCAATTGCTAATGTCCTGATTAAAAGATGTTGCACCTAGAAACATTTCTGACATATTTTTTACATTTCTCACATCCCACTTGCTAATATCCTGATTAAAGGATGTGTCCCCCATGTGGTAATTTCCTACATACTTTGAACTTTTAAACATTCCATGCATTGATTCTACTCTACTTGTATCCCAATTACTGATATCTTGATTAAATGTAGGCCATCCACTGAACACTTCTTCCATAGACAAAATATTACTTGTGTCCCAATTGGTAATTTCATCATTAAAGTTATCGGGAACAGCTTTATTCTGGTATCCTCCACGAATTTGGAATAAATAATTAAGAGAGGTTAATTTACTTGTAATTACTCTATTTAAAGGATATTCCCCAGAATCAACTATCCTCTTTATATCAGCCACGCCTCTGGCAATATAATATTTTTCTCCGTTCAACTCATAAACTTTACCGCGCTTTGCCTCATTGGTAGCAACAACTGTAATACCATTTTCGTGTATATGTATCATAATAAATTTTAGTTTAAAAATAAGATAATTAAGATATCATAATTATGTTAAATTCACAAAAATTTTTATATTTCTATGATTAATTACATATTCTTTTTTTAACTTAACCAAGTAAATAATATAAATTATGGATAATAAAGAAAAAGTTGAAAAACATTTTAATATCAAATTTACTGATGATTGGGCTAAGGATTGTTCACATTATATATACGAAGAAAGTACAGCTGATGGCTATACAGTATACATTAGCACTGATGACCCTGAGAATGTGAGTGTCAATGAAAATGTATTCTATTATGATAGCGATCTTGGAGCTGAACTAGTAAGAGTAATTGTAGATGATAAAATAGACCCTGGATCTAAAATACATATTGGAATGGAAATTGCTGTAGAGTATTGGCTTGAAGATGCATATGGTGAAATAATTGAAAAATTAGATTTATAATTAATACATATATTTTTTTAACTCAACTTAACAAATAAGACAGATTATGAACATTATAGAGAAAGTTGAAAAACATTTTAGTATCGAATTCACTTATACTTGGGCTAAAGACTGTTCGCATTATATATACGAACAAGATACAGCTGATGGCTATCCAGTCTACATAAGCACTAATGACCCTAATAATATAATAGTTGAAAATAATGTATTTTATTTACATGAAAATGATATTGTATATGAACTCCTCTACCTTGCTCAAGAAAATAAAATAGACCCTGGATCTAAAATATATATTAACATGGATACTTGTGATGGTGAGGATTGGCTTGAAGTTGCATGTGATCATATAGTTGAATCTTTAGATTTATAATTAATACATATAATATTTATTTAATTATTTATGGCTAGAAATGTGAAATTTAAGATTGAAGGTGTGTCACTTGACTCTGAAATAATTAAGGTTGACAGGACTAAGCTTTATGGTTCTTCAAAAAAAATTGTTAAAGATAAAAATGGTAATCAGTGTATTATATCTAATCTTTACCAGGGCAACAGAGTTTTGCCAAAAGGATCTATTTCTCAAATATTAGTAGATCAAGAAGGTAAGTTTGTAAAAAGATCAGAACTAGTTGGTTTTGATCTCAATAACAAAAAAGTAGAAAAAGTTCCTTCAATTTTTTCAATTGAAAATTTATGTGCTAAAGTTGAAATAGATGAATTTCTCTCGGTGAATGTTAAATCTATATATCAATTGAAAATTGATGAAACAACGATAGATAAGTGGAAGAATTTTTTCACTAACGATGATATTTATCATTTTGTATATAACTACAGAGAGGATTTTGAAGGAGATGATGCATATTTGATTTATAATGGTTCAGATTTTTTTATAACTATTGGTAAAAAAAATGATTTTGATTTTCTTGAACAAAATAATATTATAATTGATGATGAAGAAGAAGAAATTGAAGACGATCTAGATTTTTCAATGTTTTAACTATGATTAGATATATTAAAATACAAGACATTAACAAAAGAGATGCAGAAATTACATTTAGATCTGTAAAAACTGGAAATTTGATTTATTTAGCTCTTGAAAACGGGGATAAACCTATTAACAAGCGTGTCATTAAATCAACACAGGAAAATAGTATTACATCTCTATTAAAAACAAATGAACCAACTGAGGATGATTTAAATAATTTGTCAGAATCAATAATTAGTCAAGATTTAGAAATTGATTTCGAATTATTTGGAAAATTTATAGGTAAAACAGATAGAATATTTACAGATATAAATCTCAATCCTGTTTATAATGTTTCCATTTCTGAACAGATTTTAAATCCTAAGGGTGAATTAATTGAAGAAAAAGAATATTTACCTAACAAATCCAATATTAATGGTGACAATATTGTTCGTTGGACAGGTAAGTATATTCCTAAAAAAAAATTATACAATAAAATTGTTTTAAGTTCTAAATATCAATTAAAACATATAAACGGCTTGACATTTGATTTTTTATATAATATTTCTAAAGATTTACACGATAAACAATCATTTATGATGATTGGAGGAGGTAAAGGAAATGAACCTATAACAATTAATGATGGAGGGAAGCCTTACAGGGCGTTTTTAGAGGGTAAAATACTAAAAGACTCCTATTGCTTAATAATGCACTTATCTAACCAAGAATACAAAGCAATTTAACAAATGGATATAGCCGAATTATTAATTAATTATAAACACAATGTGGCAAGTAAATACTTGCCGGTTAGAGGAGATCAAATTGGTACAAGAGTATTTGAAATGGAAAAATACTATTTGTCTACAAAAATTGATGGTCATCTGTGTTTCATTTATAAAGAAGGAAATAACATTTCGATTTTAAATCACAACAACAAACCTTTTGATAGAGCTGAATTAAATAAAGAATTAGAATCTATACTTAAAGATCAAGAAGGTTTATTTGTAGGTGAAATACATCTTCATCACGAAAATAAAAGGACTAGGTCTTATGATCTAACAAAAGAAATTAGTAATGATAAAAGCGATATACGAATAGCAATATTTGATATTTTAAGATTGAAAGACAAAGAATTTCAATCTAATGATTGGAATAATAAAAAGAATATTTTATCTGAAATTTTCCCTAAAAGTGGTATAATTTTTTACTTAGATGAAGTAGAATTAAGTTCTAGAAAAGATATTGAAGTAGAATTCCAGAAAAGAGCAATTGATTTAAATCTTGAGGGTGTAGTAGTAAGAGGTGAATCTGGCCCAGTCTTTAAAATTAAACAATATCTTAGTTTTGATTTGGTAGTTTTAGGTTATGTTAATGGCCATGCTAATGACTTTTCCTTACTTAAGGAAATTCTCATTGGGGTGATGATTGATAAAAATAAATTTTTATCAGTTGGAATTGTTGTAAATGGTTTTACAGTTTCTGATAGAGAAACTCTTTCTGTAGATTTCGAAAAAATAAAGGTTGAATCCGACTCAATACAGGTTTCTAATTCGAAATTGCCTTTTACTATGATAGAACCAAAATATATAGTTGAGATTGAGTCTACAGATATTATTACCTCAAATTCTGATGGATTTATAAAAAGACCACTATTGATTTTTAATAATAATTTTTTGTTAGATAAATATTCAAACTCAATTAGTTTAACTACCCCAGTTTTTAAGAAATTTAGACAAGATAAAAAAGTTAATGAAAAAGATGTTGGATTAAATCAAATCACAAGAGTTGTTGATATTATTGATAAAGTTGAAGAAGAAAGTAATAAAAGTTCCTCTGAGCTTATTAAAAGAGATGTCTATGTGAAAATTACAAAGGGATTTAAAATGGTTAAAAAATTTCTAGTATGGGATACCAAAGCTGTTTTAAATGATTATCCAAAATATGTATTTTATAAAATCGATTATTCTCCAACTAGAAAAGATAAAATGAAGAGAGATATTAAAGTTTCTAATGATGAAGAACAAATCATGAAAATATTTGATACCGAAATTGAAACTGATATCAAATCAGGTTGGGAAAAAATTTAAATTAATTAATATTTTATATACTTCATCTACATGAAAAATTGAGTAACTATCGTTACTAAAGTTGCAGTTTTTATTTAACTAAGTTTTTTTTAATAAAATTATAATAATTTATGAGTGATACTTTAATACAATACGGCCCAAAAGGAAATACCAAAGCAATTGAAGAGATATTAGACTTTATTTTTACTTCTAATATAAATTCACCTGAAAAAACACCAACTCCCTTGTGTTTATGGGGAACTCATGGTTTAGGTAAGACAGAAATGATAAAAGATTATGCAAAAAATAAAGGCTGGGGATTCGAATATATTGCACCAGCTCAATTTGAAGAAATGGGAGATTTACATGGTATGCCAGAGACTAAAGCAAATAAAGATGGAGACAAAATAACGTCTTATAGTCCACCAGAGTGGGTGCCTAAAAATGAAGGGCCAGGCATTTTGCTTATTGATGACTTTAATAGGGCTGATGATAGGATTCTTAGAGGTTGTATGCAATTATTGCAAAACTTTGAACTATCCTCTTGGAAATTACCCAATAAATGGCAAATTATAGCTACTGCCAACCCTGAGGGTGGTGATTACTCTGTAACTCCTCTAGATGATGCTATGCTAACAAGAATGATACATTTTACATTAACTTTTGATCCTAAAATATGGGCTGAATGGGCTTTAAAATCAGATGTTGACAAAAGAGGTATTTCATTTGTTTTGACATATCCTGAGCTTATTAACAATAATAGAACAACCCCCAGAAGTTTAACTCAGTTTTTTAATTTGATTAAGCCTATAAAAAATCTCAAGGAAAATATTAATCTAGTTTTATCTCTAGCATCAAGTACATTAGACGATTTGACCTCAAGTACTTTTGTAAATTTTGTTAATGATGAATTACAAACATTAATTGAGCCAGATGATATATTAAATGCAATTGATTTTTCTAAAATAAAAAAAAGTATTGAATCATTATCAAAAGATTCTGAAGGTGAAAAAAGAATAGATAGACTTTCCACAATTAGTACAAGATTATACTTAAATATTATCTCTCCAAATTATAAACAATTACCAAATCACTCTGAAAATTTAATTCAATTTTTACTATTAGACTGCTTACCAAAAGATCTTTCTATGAGTTTTTATATGGATTTATTAAAATATGCTGATGAAAATATAAAGAAGATGTTAAGAGATAAGAGATTAGCTAGTTTTTTAATCAATGCTATGTAAAAAAAGCTATAATGTCAGTAAAAAATATAAACGATGAAATCTCAAGATGCATAATTCAAATGCTTGTTAGTGAACCATTTTATGCTCATTTACTAAGTGGAATAGTTAGAGTAGTAACAAATGATATTCCAACAGCTGCAGTTGGTTTGAATAACACAAAAGTCACATTATATGTTAATGAAAAGTTTTTTTTAAAAGAACTTACTACTTTTTCATCAAGAGTTGCGGTTATTAAACATGAGACTCTACATATTTTATTTAAACATTTATTTAGGTTTGATTTTAAAAAGTATGATGTTAAACTATTAAATATTGCTGCTGATTTAGTTGTTAACCAATTTATAGGGAAATGGAAGTTACCAGAGTCTGCTGTTACATTATCTTTATTTCCAGATTTAAATCTTAAGCCAAATGAGTCAGTTGAGTGGTATTACTCTAAAATTTGTAAATTAAAAAAACAAATTGATAAAAATTCTTCCAGTAAGGGATCAGGGGAGGGTAAAGATTTTCCAAATAAGAGCGCTGATTCATTAAATAAAATATTAAACAACAGTATTCATGGTGTTCACACAAAGTGGGTTTTTGCAGATGATAATGTAATATCTAAACATGCTGAATCCGAGTTAGACAGATTAATTGTTCAGGTTAAACAAAGAATATCTTCAGATGAATTCAACACACTACCTGTCTCTATAAAGGATATGATCGATATCATAATAAAAAAAAGAAGACCAAAAATAAATTGGAAAAGAGCTTTAAATATTTTCTCGTCTAGTAGTAGAAAAACAAAAATTAAATTCACATCTAAAAGATTTAGTAAAAGATACGGAACAAGACCTGGTACTAAAATTATAAGAAATCAAAGAATGGCAGTAGCAATTGATACGTCTGCATCAATTCCAATCGAAGATTTTAATTTTTTCTTCAATGAAATCTATTCTATTTGGAAAAATGGAGCTGAGGTAGAAGTTATCGAATGTGACGCAGAAGTTCAAAGATGTTATGAATTTAAGGGAAAGTTTCCTGAATTTATTGAAGGTAGAGGAGGCACGGCTTTTGATCCTGTTTTTGAATATTTAAATAGAGATAGAACTATCAAATACGATGGATGTATTTATTTAACTGATGGCTTTGCTATGGAACCTGTAATAAAACCGAGGTGTAAAGTTTTTTGGGTTATCACACCGGATGGAGAAGTTGGAGATCATTTAAAATTTGGTAGGGCCATAAAAATAAAAAATTAGTTTTTGATTTAGTATATTTAATTAAATTGAAGAACAATACTTTATGAAATTAACAATAGAACAGAAACAAAATTAAATATCAATTTATGCAAAAAGAAACTATTGAAATTGACGACATACGTGAAGTTGTAAAACTCATAGAAAAATATAGACCAAATATAAAATATTTCACTCAATACGAATATCATCATGCTTATTCTCAAACAAATGAAACATCACTTGATTTAATTAAAGTTAATGATGATGTCGATGAAAATAGTTTTGATGAAGGGGTAGAAAATATTGATAATGGTGATTATGACTCTAGCAAAAAATGTTATAGTAATGACGTGTATGAATGTGAAATAAATTTATTAAAATTAGATTTATTCATTGATCTTCTCAATCATTACATAGAAATAAAGGGTAATGATTGTGATGATTGGAGTTGTGATAATTTCTTTGAGTGGTTTCATCCGTTAGATGGGGATTATCCGGAAACTGAACTCAGAAATCAAATTTTTGATAATGACAAGTGGAATTTTACCTTAGGATATTCTGAATTTGTAAATCATGACATTACTTGGTGTTGTGGTTTTAATAATTTCAGGTATCATGGTATTAAAATAGAAAATATTGAAACTAATAATATGATTTATTCATTCTCTGGTTTTTGGAATGATTATAATGGTGAAGAAATAACATGAAATTAATAACAGAAAAAAAATAAAATTATGAGTAATGAAAACCTAAAAGGAAAACAAATTGTTATTTCAGGTGTTTTTGAAAAATATTCAAGAAAGGAATTTAAAGATATAATTACTAAGGGGGGTGGTAAAGCATCATCATCAATTTCAAAAAACACATCATTTATATTAGCTGGTGACAAAATGGGGCCATCTAAAAAGGACAAAGCAAATGAATTAAATATTGAAATGATTGGAGAAATGGAATTTATTAAGAGATTTTTAGATTCTTCTGAAACTGATGAGGAAAAAATAAATATTACAATTGGTGATATTAAAGTAGAATCTACCAAAGAAAAATGGGATGAATTATTAGATTATATGGAAGGAGATTGGGAAATCGATGAAGATAATTATGAAATTTACACAAGAGATGATGACATGAATGATGATCTTTTAAAGAACCTTGATCACGAAGGAAAATTTGTAACTATTTGTAAATTCGATGTGCTTTCAGATGAACCAGAATATGACACAATACTATTCGAAGTATCATTTATAAATTGTGAATGTCCTGAAATGTTAAAAAAATATTATAAATCACCTTTTTTTATAACTAAAAAAGGAATGAAGTTTGTTATTTCAGATAGTGACTATTTCAAAATAGTATCTGAGGGTATCGATGAAGATTTCGAATTAGAAATTAATAATAGTGGCTATGAATGTTTTAAATTATCTGAATTTGATTATGAATCTTATTTTGAATTTGAATTACCTTAATCAGAAGTAAATGATTATGGAAAAATTTTTAAAATTCTACAGTGTAGTACCAAGTGTGGTCAGCTACAAAACTCCAAAATACGATAACCCTTTAAACGAAAACGGTTGGTTTCATAGGGATGAGTTAAATAAAGATGAAATTTCAGTGTTTGAAGTATGGTTAAGGGAATGGACGGTAGAGTCAAAAATAGTTGATGAAAAAGAAGATATTGTGTATTTTGTTGAAGGTGCATACGGCGATGAATTTGAAGGAACGAAGCAGGATCTTTTTGAACAAAAAGAAGAATTAATTAATGATGATATTTTACAGGGCGCTGTAGAAGATGAATGGGAGGTATATAATGGAAAAGATATAACCGAATTGAAAATATTTGAAGAAGAAAGAATATATCGAGATTGGTATAGTGAAGAATGGTTTTTGACAGAAAAGGAAGCGTCAGAATTCATAAAACAGCTTATTGCTGATGCAAAAAAGGAATATTAAACTAATATCTTCTAACTTACTTATTATCATAATTTTTTCCTCTTAATTTTTAATAAGTAACTTTTTTAATTCATCAAATATTTCCTCAATCTCATCTAAATCTCCTACGGAGTGTTCCCTTTCTTCATCCCATACTGTATCATCATCATCATAATCTACATTTGGAATCATTAATTTACCATTTAAAACCATAAAAGAATCATACTCTTGTCTTACATGATCTGCATCATCTTCATCCCAAATATTTTCGAAAATGGAAATACATAATCTTCCACTTCCTAATTCTATACCATCCTTATATAGAACTACATATTGTTCTGTTAGTTCATAAAAATCTTCTTCTTCCATAAATTATAATTTTAATTAAATATAATGTTTTAAAATAACTAAAATAATCTTGAGTTTTAATTCATTTTAAGTGAACATATTTGAAAATTTTATCTAAATCTGAAAGTCTTACACATCCAGTACCACTATCATTTTCAAAATAAAAAACTTCATTTGTCTCTTCTTCGATAATTTTTTGAATTACATTATTATCTGTTATAAGTTTGTTGTTAAAATCTAAATATAAATAATCATCATTTAGATATTTTTTCAACTCTTTAGGACACTCACAGTTAATAAATTGAAAGTATAATCCATAACCACAAGACGCTTCTTCGTCACTGTTTTCTATTACTAAATATTCTGTAACAAGAATAAACTTATCATCTGGAAAAAAAATATAGTATGGGTCTCCTTCAAAACAAGCACTTGTATCGATTGTATAGTTATTACCTTTAGTTAACTCGTAGTTTGGTTCATCCTCTATAAACTCTGATTCATTATATTCATCAATCTCTTCTTGAGTTACTTCGAATTCAAATGTATGAAGCCAATTTTCTAATGTAACTTTTATCATTTATTTTTTTTATAAATATATAAAATTTGAATTTCAGATAGTTTAAGTAAAAACTAAATTTTGTAAATTGTATAAAAAATAATAATTATGAATAGTATAGAAATTGATATAGATAGAGCAATTGACATGGCTTTTGGATGGTTTAAAAAAAACAATCCAACTCTAGAGGTAATTTGTGATGAAGAAACGATGACCCAATGGTACGATTTTGTTAAATGGTGTTATGCCCAAGATGGAGAATGTAATGCAGAAAGTGAGATAAAAGAAAATCCTAGTTTTAATTTTGAAATTAGCCCATTAATGGAGGATGCTATGAATGAATGTGATGGATGGTGGTGTAAATATAATGTAGATCATCAGCAAATCGCAGAGGAGGAATTTAAGGAGGACTGTGGTAATTGTGATGGAGCTGGTTATATGGATGAAGATTGTGAAAACGAATGTGAAACGTGTGAAGGATCAGGCAAAGATCCTGAAGATGAGGATGGGCATTGGTTCTACTATGAAGAAGCATTTAGTAATATATCTAATAGTGTAGACACAAGTTGTTTTGAAAAATTATCTAAGATTGTATTATAGTTAATTTAATAATATGGCGTCAAAAATAAGAGCACTTATAATTTTTTCAGATAGTTTTAGTAAAAACTAAATGTTGTAAATTGGGGGTATGAATTAAAAAATAGACACTATGGAATTAAGATATTATGTATGTGTTAGGTATATGACAATTTCTCAATTTAATCCTAAAGACGATGGAAAAGATTACAAGGAAATATGGATAGCCACTACCGATAATCCTGATGATATATATGACCGTGATTTAGAAGATGAAGTTTATACAGTATATGACGGTAAAATTGACAACCAACCTGACTCTGAAGAATGGGATGATTTTATGCAAGGAGAAGAATGGTTTATAGATGAGGATTGTTTAGAATGGGATGATTGTTTTAAATCAGAAGAAGAAGCATTAAAAAGGGCTAAAGAAGTTGCAGTTTCTTTATCGACTACAGGAACTTGGTAGTTTAAAACCCTAAACCATAGGCATCTTCTTCAGATAGTTTAAGTAAAAACTAAATTTTGTAAATAGTTTTTTATTTAGATGATATTAATCGATTAACCATTTCTTTTAGTTCTTCTATTTCTGCTTGTTGTTTTTCAAACTTACTTTCTTGTTCTTTAAGTGCATTGATAAGTACTGGAACGAGTCCTTGATAGTTAACTGCTAACATTTCATTGTCGTCTTCTGTAACAAGTTCTGGAAATACTTCCTTTATTTCTTGAGCAAGTAATCCTATTTTTTGCTTTCCATCTTTAATCATCGTGTATGACTTACCATCAATAAGTAATAATTTAGAAAGTGTAGAACCAAGTGATACGATGTTTGTTTTAAGCCTAGCGTCCGAAGAAGTTATAATTTCGCCATATACTGTCAAATCATTACTAATCATAGTATTTCCATTGAATAATACTTTAAATGCATCAGATCTATCGTTATATCCTGTTCCATTTCCAATAGTAAAAGCAGCATTTTCAGGACTATACGTAGTTGCTTTTATGGGCTTTGAATCAAAATCATCTAAGAATTCTCCAATGTTGAAACGCCCAATCACAAGAGAACTATAATCGTTGGTTATTGTTCCATATCCCATAGCTGTAGATAAATCTGCCAGAGCTTCAACATTCATTCCTATCGCCATAGATGATCTTCCAACTGCTAACGAAGAGTTCCCAAGCACTACACTAATTTCTCCGTAAGCTTGATTGAGCCCACCTACAGCAAGAGAATAATCCCCCTGAGCATAGCTATCATAACCTATAGCTACTGATTTTGTTCCAGATGCTACTGTTTCAACTCCAATTGCCGAAGAGTTAGCTCCTGAATTAATAGTTGCATTAGTGCTTATTTGTGCATTTATACCAAATGAGATAGTTAATGCTAAAAGTGTAAATAATTTTTTCATTGTTTTAGATTTTAGTTTAATATAGTAAATTAAATTACACTTTTTTATAGTATAATATACAACTCATAATTGAAGTAGTTTTATAATTTGATTCTTCATTTACCAACACAAAACCATAGTTTATGTTCTTAAGACTTTAAATAATTATTGAAGACAATATAATTCCTATGATTATTTGTAAAGTGTTTTAATATAATCACTAAATTATAATTAATTAAAATAACTAACTATGAAAAAACTAATTTTCGCTATTATATTGCTTGTTTCTTTTAGCTCTTTTGGTCAATCTGAAGTTGATAAATTGAATGAAGAAGTTAAAAAAACAATATCATATCTAGATTTGGATGATTTAGACACTATTTATGGATATAAATTCCTGGGAGGAATGACAGAATTTGAGTATACGGAACAAATAAAAAAAACACAGCAAGTCATAATTGACTATTTTTCCGATAAATCAAACGGTAAAATTCTCGCAGAGACAATTCTTTATACGTATTCAGAATCTGAAATGGTTTTAAATTCTAAGAAATACTCTAAAATATATAATGAACAAATAAAACCAAATTCTTATTTATCTAAAAAACCAGATTTTGCTCAAATAATAATATTTGTATCATTAATTGACCAAATTCAATATACCAGAATATATTTTAATACGCTTCAATATTTTTTAGGATTAATTACCAAAGAAAAATATGAAGCAGCTATTCAAAATAGTATATCTTCAGTGATAAAAACAAAAATTAAATACTACAAATAATACTATTTTTTTTAATTTGATATATACTTGTGAAAGATGTAAATTATATTATAAAAAACTAAATACTATGAAAAAATATTTAACTTTCTTATTTATTATTACCGCCATTAGTATTTTTTCTCAGGAACAAAAAATTAATGGATTTCCCATAAATGCACCTGTAGGATTTGAAAAGTTTGGAGACTTACAATGGAGAAAAGATAATGATTTTATTTTGCTTCAGTCCATAAAAGCTAACACCGTAGATAATGAGTCTTTTAAAAAATATTGTGCAGAACCAAATCGGGGTCTCAAATTTCTAGAGTGCTCTCCAATTACATTTAACGACAAAGAACATTATATCTGTGTTCAAGAAAGTGACACAGGGTTATTAATGGTTACTTTATTAGTTTATTATAATAGCTATACTTATACTATTATTTCAGGAGCAGAAATAAATGAAGATTATGAAGATGCTGCTAATAGGGCAATGTATAATTTAGGTTATATGAATACAAAATTAAGTCTACTAGAATAATTTTTATTATTAAAACCAATAGTTTAAGTAAAAACTAAGTGTTGTAAATTGGGGGTATGAAAAGAAAAAATTTCGGACAAATAGGTATAGTTATAGCAGTAATAACTGCTGTTTTATTTAATTATTTTGAATTAATTGATATTTATGTAAATGGAATAATAAACGCAATTGCCTTTATTCTTTTATCAATATCTTTATTTGATAGATTTACTGGCAGAAAATAATAGCTATTTTTTACATTTTAAGTAAACAATTCGTAAGCAATATTGAATTTTTTATCAATTAACAGAGTAAAAATATATGAAACGAAGTTCTGTATTGGTAAGTAAAGTTAGTTTCTTTTAATTATAGATTATACTTTTTAATTTTTGTTTGATATTTTCAGAATTATTAAATAATAAAATAT
>Ga0209532_1001039_pt1 | contig 22763 bp, 21 predicted proteins | sample COG_02_FD_184746 | JGI IMG/M metagenome (GOLD analysis project Ga0209532, IMG submission 184746) | Pelagic Microbial community sample from North Sea - COGITO 998_met_02 (SPAdes) (version 2) | ecosystem: Environmental > Aquatic > Marine > Neritic zone/Coastal water | place: Helgoland, sampling... | reverse complement strand
CAAATCCATCATACATTATTCTATGATTATTTATTTGTATTAGGCTTTCTAATTCTTCTGTTGTCCAATTACTTTTTTCACTCATAATAATTCCTTTATTATATAACGCTAAAATTTAGCTTATTTACGTTTTCAACAAGAATTACAATTAAATAAAACAAAAAGTTATAAGTAGAAGATGAGGTAAAACGTTTTCAACAAAGTTTTCAAGTTTTTATGTACCAAAGTTGTACCACAACGCTTTATCTTTTTCTTTATATTTGTTCAAAACAAACATTATGAAAAAACTAATCTATTTATTTTTAACAGTAGTATTTATGAGTCATTCTATTGTTGCTCAAGTTCCCTCCTACGTTCCGACAGATGGGCTATATGGCTACTGGCCTTTAGACGGAAATATCAATGATTTAAGTGTTAATGGAAATAACGGAACAACCGATGGGGATTATTCAACCGACACCTACGAAAATGGTGTACAATCAGTTTATTTAGAAGACGATATGATTATTTTACCAACAAACAGTGATTTAAATGTTGATAATTTTACAATTCAATTTTGGACTAAGGCCGTTTCATACAATATCCATAATAAAGTTATGATTGCTGACCCATCAGGGCCTTGGAGATGGTCAATAAATTGGGCAGACTCTGTTTCTCCATTATCTAATGGAGAATTTTTTTATTACCATCCAGGCGACTGTGATGGCACATATGCCGAAAGTGGTAATAATATTGATAATTTAGTAAGTATTGATAGAGATATTTGGCATTTATTAACTCTTGTTGTTGTTGGACAACAAACTTCATTCTACAGAAATGGCAACCTAATAACGGTCTCAAATGAAGCTTCTAATTTAACTTGTTTTAATGAAAATATGAGTATTTATTTTGGGGGTGATGTTCCTGGTTCCATTGAATATTATAATGGATGGTTTGATAATATTGCTATTTGGACCCGCTCGCTTACCCAACAAGAAATAATTGATTTATATGAATCTGAAATTTTAAGCACTAACACTGCTAATTATGAAAGTAATATTAATATATACCCTAATCCCGCCAATGACCATATCGCTATTGACTTTGGTAATCTTGATAATGTAGAGGATTGGAGTATTAAAATTATAAATATACTTGGTCAAGAAGTATTAAGTCAGCCAATGAATACAGATAAAATAAATGTAAGTGAATTATCAAAAGGAGTTTATATCATTAGAATTTCAGATGGTGTTAATCAAGCTGATAAAAAGTTTATAAAGAATTAAACAATTTTAACCCCTCCCTATAACCCTTACTATTTAGTAGGGGTTTTTTATGTGCCAGAGTTGTACCAAATAGCTTTATCCTTTTGTTTAAATTTGTTCAAAACATATATTATGAAAAAATTACTCTATTTATTTTTAACAGTACTTATCGTTGCTTGTAGTGGTGAGGATAATAATAATGACGGAAACAATTCAAATAACAGTAATAATGTTGACTATTTCTTCGAAGTTGAATTTGGTGGAGTGATAAATAGGGTACAAGGTAATACATCAAACACAAATAGTTTTTTAACAAAAAACAAATGTTATGCAGGTATAGTCCCCCAATGGGCTATATCCCTATCTATTTCAGATATAACCGATGTTTCTTATATTTCCGGGCAAACTATGAATTTATTTCTTGTTCTTGATGATGCTCAATTAGGAAGTAATACGGGTAGAATAAGCCAGCTATCCGGAAGTTACATTAGTGACTATTTAATAAGTATTGGTTCTTTGCCAGGTACTGGTGCAAATTTTAAAGAATATGGAACGGGTGATATGGGAGTAATTACAAATATTAATGTTACAGATTTAGGCACACAACCAATTAATACTGGGGTTGATTTTGGAGAAACTTTAAAAGCAACTTATGAAGGTATTCTTTACTTTTATAATGTTGACACAGGACAGTATGATTTACCAGCTTCTATAAGAATTGAATTTAATGCAGTTCGTATTAACTAAACACAATACATATTATATAACCCTTACTATTTAGTAGGGGTTTTTTCTTTATTAAATTCCTCTTTAGCGCAGATATGTTGGCACAACATAGGTTGTTAAAGATTGTAAAAGGCGAAAAGAACGTAGACAGTTGCCAAATAGTTGCCAAGTTTTAATTATATTCGGGGTAGTTCTTTGCTAATTATATAAGTCAAGTGTTAGCCTTTTAGAAGGTTTAACAACTGGTTAGCCCCTATAAAAAAAGCCCTCACATTGCTGTGAAGGCTTCTAATTTTCGCTCCTCTTCTTGGGCTCGAACCAAGGACCCTCTGATTAACAGTCAGATGCTCTAACCAACTGAGCTAAAGAGGAATTTCATATAGAAAAATAAAGACTATTGTCTCTAGCAATGCCCAATATTAAAGTGTTTGAAACCCTTACAATACTTAGGCGGGTGCAAATATAAATTAATTTTTATCTGCGGCAAATACTTTTTTGTTTTATTTAACTCCCAAAGAAGTATCTATAGATGTCATTCCCGTTGGCAAATAAAACCAGTGCAATAAGCAAGAAAAAACCAAGCATTTGGGCATACTCCATAAATTTATCATTGGGCTTACGGCCACTGATCATTTCATATAATAAAAACATCACATGCCCACCATCCAGCGCAGGGATCGGTAAGATATTCATAAAGGCTAAAATAATAGAGATAAGGGCTGTTGTTTGCCAAAAACTTGTCCAGTCCCAGGTGTCTGGAAATAAGCCTCCAATGGCTCCAAAACCACCAACTTGTGAGGCTCCCTTTTTAGTAAAAACATACTTAAATTGTGTTACATAATCTTTCAAAACGTCCATACCATACCCAACCCCTCCTGTGATACTCTCTACAAGGGTATACTCTTTGCGTATAGAGCTGCTATATGGCATAAGCCCTATTTGTCCTGTCTCATTAGGAGTTGCCTTTAAAGTGAGCTGCGCTCCATCACGAGATATTAAAAACACATTTTCTTTTTGTCCGTTTTCTTTTACAAGGTTCTGGAATTCATGCCAAAATACAATAGGTGTTCCGTTTACCTTCAAAATAGTATCGTCTATTTTAAATCCTGCCACCGCCGCTGGAAAACTCTCGTCTCCAATTACGCCCAAAATTGGAGCTACTCTCTGGGTGAAGGGTCTTAACACGTCATTTTCAAACATTACAGTGCCAATGTCTTCTGGCATTTCTATGGTTTGCTTTTGTCCCGTATTATGCAATACCTCTATGGTGTTTACATCACGTAAAAACAAATATTTATTAATAGCTGTTACATTTTCAAAGGTCTCGCCGTTAAGGCTAAGAATTTGATCTCCGTCTTGGAAGCCGTAGTCTTTAAAAGACTCGTGCACAGCAAACCCATCTGGTAGTTGCTCGTTGGTTGTGATGTCTTGTCCATAGAAATGTAAAATCCCCATGTAAATCACAAATCCAACAATGATGTTTACCGTAACCCCGCCAAGCATAATGATGAGTCGCTGCCATGCTGGCTTAGACCTAAACTCCCAAGGCTGAGGCGGCAAGGCCATTTGCTCCTTGTCCATGCTCTCATCAATCATTCCAGATATCTTAACATATCCTCCTAGTGGCAACCAGCCAATACCATACACGGTATCTCCAATTTTTTTACTAAATAGCGCGAACTTTACATCAAAAAACAAGAAAAATTTCTCTACCCTAGTTTTAAATAGTTTGGCGGGTATAAAGTGCCCTAGCTCGTGAAGAACGATTAAAAAAGATAGACTTAGTAATAATTGTATCGCTTTAACTAAAAATGGACTCATAACTTAAAAAAATAGATTGTTATTTTCTGGTTTATTTCTTTCAAACCAGATCAAAAAAGAGTCTGCATAAAAAACCCTTACTTTATCTTGGGCACAAAAGTAACCTATTATATAGTGCAAAAAAAATGTTGTTTCTACTGTTTTTGTAACAATAAAAAGAAACCGTCTAAGCAGCTATTATCGATTTTAGGTCGTATTTTTGTACTCTACACGCCTTAAGTTATATGCTTCAATTTTTTTCAAAATACAAACTGTTTGCCATTGTCTTAACGATGATGTCTGTGGTTATAATTTCTATTATTTACAGTGTACTTACCCCCATAGAGGTGCTCCCAATCTACCAGCCCTCCCAGGTAAGTGCAGCCCTAGTTGCTCAAGATATAAGACACCAAAAAAAATACCATACCATCTCAGATTTTAGCTTGACCAACCAAGAAGGCCAAACCATAACCCAAGACACCTATGATGGTAAAATTTACGTGGCAGACTTTTTCTTTACCACATGCCAAACCATTTGCCCCCTAATGACCAGCAATATGCTGGAGCTGCAAGATAAGCTTCAAGACAACCCAGAGGTGCTACTTTTGTCTCATACGGTAATGCCAGAGATTGACTCGGTCTCCCAGCTTAAAAAATACGCCACACAAAAAAAGGTAAACCCCACAAAATGGAATCTAGTTACCGGTAGCAAACAAGAGATTTATAACCTTGCTAGAAAACAATATCTGGTAGCCAAAGAAACCCCTGGGGACCCACTAGGGCTTGTTCACACAGAAAATTTTGTTTTAATAGATACCCAAAGAAGAATTCGGGGGTTTTATGATGGTACACAGACCCAAGAGATGGACCGCATCTTGCACGATATTGACGTACTACAAAACCAAGCAAAGAAGTCCATTTTCTTTGGGCTTATCAATTATTAAAAAAGACTACCCCCCTAATTGTTGCGTTAAAATTTCACAATACATCCCTCAAAGCTTTGTGGGTAGGTTTCAAATAATTATTTTTGCTTGTTTAAAATCAATCTAAATAAAATGGCGACCATTGCTTCATTAAAACAAGGACAGCGCGGTATAATAAAAGAGTTTTCTGTAGATGTTGTGCCTCTTAAACTCCTAGAAATGGGTTGCCTTCCGGGCAATGAAGTAGCTCTTGTGCAAACAGCACCTTTTCAAGACCCGATGTACCTTACTGTAAACGGGGCTCATTTGGCCATTCGTAAAGAAACAGCTGCACAAATTGAGATTGAAATTATCAAACAAGACCTTAGCACAAGCCCAAATATATAATGGCAAAACAGTTTAACGTTGCACTAATTGGAAATCCTAATACAGGGAAAACATCTGTTTTTAATAGACTCACTGGGCTAAACCAACAAGTGGGAAACTATCCTGGAATTACTGTTGAGAAAAAGCAAGGGATCTGCAGGTTAGACCGCGGAGTAAAAGCACATGTACTTGATTTGCCAGGAACCTATAGCCTTAACGCCTCTTCTTTAGATGAAAATGTTGTTATTGAGCTGCTGCTTAATAAAAATGACAAAGATTTTCCAGATGTTGCCGTTGTGGTTACAGACATAGAAAATCTAAAAAGAAATTTACTGCTCTTTACTCAAATTAAAGATTTAGGCATCCCCACTATACTGGTTATAAACATGGCAGACCGCATGAAGCGTAAGGCAATCACGGTAGATATTGCAGCACTAGAACTGCGCCTAGAAACAAAAATAGCCCTTATTAGTTCTCGTGAAAATAAGGGGTTTGAAGCCTTAAAAAAACTTATCACCAACTACAAAAGACTGTCTGTTACCCCTTGCTTAAATGCCTCTAGTATTGCCCCAGAGTATTTTGACAGGCTGAGAAAAACATTCCCAAATCAAGACATTTACAAGCTTTGGCTGGTTATTACCCAAGATGTAAATTTTGGAAAACTAGACAGAAACCAACTCAAAGGGGTCACTAGTTTTAAAACAGAAAGTATAAGTAACCTTAAAAGATTACAACAAAAAGAAACCATCAAACGCTACCAGTTTATAAATCAGGTGCTTAAAGAAACACTTTTAGTAGATAAAGAAAATGCCAAAGATTTACGCGGTAAATTAGACCGTGTATTAATGCATACGTTTTGGGGCTATGTCATTTTCTTGGGGGTTTTATTGCTAATTTTTCAGGCCATTTTTGACTGGAGTAGCTACCCCATGGATTTTATAGACAGCACGTTCGCCTCTCTGGGCGAATGGGCAAAAAACACTCTGCCTGCCGGAGATTTTACCAACCTTATTGCAGAGGGTATTATTCCTGGCCTGGGAGGTATTATTATTTTTATACCACAAATTGCCTTTTTGTTTTTCTTTATATCTATACTAGAAGAAAGCGGCTATATGAGCCGAGTAGTATTTTTAATGGATCGTGTCATGCGCCGTTTTGGATTAAGTGGCAAAAGTGTGGTGCCGCTCATCGCAGGTACTGCCTGCGCCATACCCGCAATTATGGCAACCCGTAATATAGAAAACTGGAAAGAACGTCTTATCACAATTTTAGTGACCCCTTTTACTACCTGTTCTGCAAGACTGCCTGTGTACCTTATTATTATCGCCTTAGTGATCCCAGATCAGCGCGTTTTGGGCATCTTTAGCCTACAAGCACTTACGCTAATGTTTATGTATTTGTTAGGTTTTGGAGCGGCAATAATATCTGCATGGATGCTAGACAAAGTGTTACAAATACGCAGTAAAACATTTTTTGTAATAGAAATGCCGAACTACAAATTACCTCTTTTTAAAAATGTAGGTATTACAGTGGTAGAAAAAACAAAGTCATTTGTACTTGGTGCCGGTAAAATTATTCTAGCGATCTCTATAATACTTTGGGTATTGGCCTCTTACGGTCCTGGAGATTTTAATAATGCCGCAACTATCGTACAACGAGAAAACCTAGAAACTTCTATTTCCCAAAACCAGTTAGAAACAAAAATAGCAGCATTTAAACTAGAACATAGTTATATTGGCCACGCGGGTAAGTTTATTGAGCCTGCCGTAAGACCTCTGGGCTATGACTGGAAAATTGGTATTGCGCTCATCAGCTCCTTTGCGGCAAGAGAAGTGTTTGTGGGTACCCTAGCCACTATTTATAGTGTTGGAAACGATGATGTAGAAACCATTAAAAACAGAATGGCCGCAGAAACCAATGTAAAAACCGGAAAACCACTTTTTAATTTTGCTAGTGGGGTTTCTCTGTTACTTTTTTATGCTTTTGCTATGCAGTGCATGAGTACACTTGCTGTAGTAAAACGAGAAACCAATAGTTGGAAATGGCCCCTATGGCAATTAATAATAATGACCGCCATTGCTTATATAACTGCTCTTGGCGCATATCAATGGTTTAAATAATTAACAATGCAAGAACTATTTGTACTTTTTACATTTTTGGCAGCAGCTGGTTATTTGGTTAACAAGTTTGTGTGGTCTGCAGTTGTATCTAAAAAGAAAAAAACTGTTGGCACCCTTGATGGTGGTAACACAAAATGCGGCAATGACAATTGTGGGTGTCACTAAAAGAGCTGTATGCTATTTTTTTAAAGTTTAATTCCTTTCTTGGAAACTTGTAATTGATACCCTATTTCTTTGCTGGTAGTCCCACCAGGATACGGAAGTAATTTCAGGGCCGTAAATACTGTATCGTTTGTGGTGGCAATAACATTTTGAGAGTCGTTTTGAAAAACCACTGTTATCTCTTGTGGGTCTTCACCAGTTGCCCTAACAAGAATTTTCACTGAAGCTTTACCTTCCCAGACACAGGTGGTGTCTCTTGGGCATCTAGAATCTTCTATAACGGCAACCAGGGTTATAGAGACCCCGTTATGTGTGCTCGTTTTAGTAAGTGGAATATTAAAAACAGTCTCAGGGGTGTCTTGTTTTTGAGCCAATACTTGACAAGAAACCATAATACTCACGATACTAAAAATAAATAGTAATTTTTTCATAGGTGTGGTGGTATTAAAAATACAGCTACCCTCTAAACAAAAAGAAGTCATCCTTAAGGTGTTCTATTTTATCGTCTTTATTTGTAATGATATACTCCAGGGCGGTTTGGGTAAAACTTAGCCCCTTTGTTGTTAGAGAAATAACCTCATTTGTGATGGTAATCAGGTTATTATCTAGGGCTAATCCTACAACAGTATTTGCCTTTACCTGTTGCCAATTAATGTGCTCTCTTAAATGATTAATATGCCTTTCTTGTGTTTCTTGATGGTTGTTAAGGTGCAGTAAAAAGGTAAGCAAGGATACCTCTGTGCGCTGCTGTTTTTGGCGATACATGACAGACAACAGCCCTTTTTTAGGAGCAAAAAAGTACACCAGCAAAAACACCAAAGCAAGTACTGTAGTAATAGACCCTGCAATAGAGGAGTCCAGCCAGTGTGCTAACCAATAGCCGCTAATGGCCGCAAAAACACCAAAAAACACAGATAGCCACAGCATTTTTTTTAAATCTGCAGTAAGCAAATACGCTGCTGCAGCTGGTGCAATCATAAGAGCTACCACAAGTATAGCCCCTACAGCATCAAAAGCACCCACAACAGTAACAGAAGATACAGACATCAAGCCATAATGTAAGATAGCCGGAGAAAACCCAAGAGCAGAAGACAAGCCCACATCAAAAGTGCTTACTTTTAATTCCTTAAAAAACAAATACAGCAGCGAAAGGGTGATAAGTAAAATAACTCCCATAATCCAGGCAGCTTTTGGCCCAGCGTCTATACCTAAAAGCAAAAACCTATCAAAAGGAGCGAAGGCTAGCTCGCCGAGCAATACAGCGTCTACATCTAGATGAATGTCATTAGCGTTTTTAGCAATTAATAACACCCCAACACTAAAAAGGGCAGGAAAAACAAGACCAATGGCTGTATCTTCTTTAACAAGGCCGGTTTTTTGGATGCGCTCTACTAGCACCACTGTGATAATTCCTGTTCCAGCTGCTAAAATAATTAACAATGGAGAATTAAGATCTTGTGTTATAAAAAACCCTAAAACAATTCCTGGCAAGATAGAGTGGCTTATAGCATCACTAATTAAGGCCATTTTACGCAACACCAAAAATACCCCTGGAATAGCACAAGAAACTGCAACTAGGGCCGCGATAATCTGTATTTCTATTTGAGGGCTACTCATGTTGGGTTTGTTGATTAAAAAGGTTTTGGGCCTCTGTAAACCCTTTTAGAGTGAGAGACCATTGTTGTTTGTTTAGTAATATCCACTGGTTTTCTTCCATTTTACGCAATGATTTTTTGGTAAAACCTTGAAAATTATTTAATATTCTAATGGTGTGAGGATGGTCAATGTTTTCATGGGTTTGTGCAATACCATACATAAACTGCAGGGTTTTTTTGAGCTGTAAATCGCGCCTATTTTTTATAAGTCTTATTTGCTTAAACAAAAGCCCACGGGTGGGAGAAAAAACAAAAGATACCACCACAAAAAAACTAGCCACCAAAACAATAACTGGCCCTGTAGAGAGGTTGTTTTGTGTGGCGCTAATAGCGGTGCCAAAAACTCCAGAAAAACCACCAATTAAAGCGGCAAGAAAAACCATAACCGCCAAACTGCTTGTCCATTGTCTTGCGGCTGCGGCTGGTGCCAACAACATAGCGCTCATTAAAACAACTCCTACCGTTTGTAGCCCAATTACAATAGCCAAAACAATAAAAAAAGTAATTAAAATATCGATAACCCTTGTATTAAACCCTAGTGTGTTGGCGTAGTCTTGGTCAAAAAGTAGAAGTTTAAATTCTTTCCAAAACAAAAGTACAATCACAAGGGCTATTGCGGTAACAAGTACCATAAGCAACACATCACTCTCTACTAAAGTAGCTGCTTGGCCAAATAAATACTTGTCCAGTCCTGCTTGATTGGCATTGGGTTGTTTTTGTATGTAGGTGAGAAGCAGCATACCAAAACCAAAAAACAGCGATAAAACAAGACCCAAAGCAGTATCGCTTTTTAAATGTGTTTTAGATATCATTCCACGAATCCAGAAAGCGCCAATCAAGCCACTTACCAAGGCTCCCAAGAGTAAGATATTAGTGTCTTTGGCTCCAGTTATTAAAAACGCAATGGCTATGCCGGGCAAGGCAGCATGCGAAATAGCATCTCCCAACAAACTTTGTTTTCTTAAAACAGCAAAGCTCCCAAGCATTCCGCAAATTGCTCCCAATACAGACGTCCCTAGGCTAATGGTGCGCAGGGTGTAGTCTGTAAATAACAGGTTGAAATACTCGGTGATGCTCATTAAGGTTATTTATTTACGGCTACTTTATAATTAATGCCGTAGGTCTTGGTTAAGTTGTTATCATTGAAAATGTCTTTTACCGCTCCGGTGGCAATTTTCTTTACATTTAAAAACGTAACCCAGTCAAAATATTCTGGGACAGTTTGTAAATCATGGTGAACAACCACCACTGTTTTTCCTGCTTTACGCAACTCTTTTAAAATGTTAATAATCGCTATCTCTGTAGAGGCGTCAACCCCTTGAAAGGGTTCGTCCATAAAATAAATTGATGCGTTTTGCACCAACGCTCTTGCCAAAAAAATACGTTGTTGTTGCCCGCCGCTTAGCTGGCTAATTTGTCTGCTTTTAAAAGAGAGCATGTCTACTTTTTCAAGGGCTTCTAGTGCCGCCTTTGTTTGCTTTTGACCAGGTCTTTTAATCCAGCCCAAACTGCCATAGGTTCCCATCATCACTACATCTAGCGCTGTGGTTGGAAAGTCCCAATCTACGCTCCCTTTTTGAGGCACATAGGCAACAAGTTTTCGTTGTTTTTTATAGGGCTCTCCATAGATAGCCACACTACCCGCAATTGGCTCAATAATACCTAAAATAGCCTTAATAAGGGTAGATTTTCCTGCTCCATTAGGCCCAACAATAGCCATTAAAACCCCTTCAGGGATCACCAAATCTATATCCCATAACACGGGCTTGTAATTATAGGCTACGGTTAAATCATCTACTTGTATGGCAATTTTTTGTGTCATATGTTATTGTAAGGCGTTAACAATTGTCTTTACATTGTAGAGAAACATTCCAACATAGGTGCCCTCTACAGAACCCGCATCTCCAAGCGCATCACTATACAAAGAACCTCCAATGGAAATCTGATGCCCTTTTGAGAGCACTGCAGCCTCTAAAGCTTCTATGGTTCTTCTTGGCACAGAACTTTCAATAAAAATAGCCTTAACTTTATTTGCTATAATGTAATCAGATAATTTTTGCACGTCTTGAACCCCAGCCTCTGTAGCGGTAGAGAGCCCTTGAAGGCCAACTACTTTAAAGCCGTAGGCCTTCCCAAAGTAATTAAATGCATCATGAGCCGTAACTAAAATTCTTTTCTCTGGAGCAAGGGTAGCAATTGTGTTTACAACCGCCGTGTGCAAGAGATCCAATTCTTGATGAAATGCTAGGTTATTTGCTGTAAAACTGGCTGCATTTTTAGGATCCTTCTCTGATAATACACTTGTTACTTTATCTGAGAACTCCTTAAAGTATTGGATGTTAAACCATACGTGAGGATCATAATTAGAAGCAAAATAGTCTGACCCAATCAAGCCGTCTTTTGCTAAAAATTCACCCAAAGCTACCGTTGTTTTTTGAGTATCCATTTTTTCAAAAACCGCTACTAGTTTTCCTTCTAGATGCAATCCGTTATAAAAAATAATATCTGAATTAAATAGTTTTGAAACATCCCCCTCACTGGCTTTATACAGGTGTGGGTCTACGCCTGCCCCCATTAATCCTTGTAGTTCAATTAGATCACCGCCTACATTTTTTACTAGGTCTGTAAGCATTGTTGTGGTAACAACCACCTTGAGTTTACCAGAGGGTTTTGTGGGGCTTTTACAAGCAAACAAGAGTAATACACATAGGCAAATAATACTTTTTTTCATGGGCTATTTATTTAAATATTCTATAGCTAAAACCGCCACTCAACAGAAGGTCCTGGCCTTTTGTAATACTTGTGCCAATGGTTGCATCTAATTGCAGGTTAGGTAAAATAAGGTAGGTGACACCTGCATCCCAATAATGATTCGAGCTGTTTTTTTCTGGTAAATCACCATACAGCTCGACATAAAAACCAAAGCTATCTGTGATACTATAACCGTATGCAAGGGTATAAATATAGGCCGCTCCAAGGCTATCTGCCTCCCACTGCGCGCCTAAGTTATATGCAATACTTGAGCTGTCTGAAAGCGTGTGGTCAAAGGCAAATCTAAAATCAATACTTGTGTGTTGTGGTTTAAAATCTTCGCTTGCGGTAAATGGTAAAAAAAGATGACCAACAAGGCCAATGGTGGGCAGCCATCCTTTTTCTTGAGCGATGTTTACTTTCATTCCAAAAAGCAAAGGAGAAAAACCGCTTTCTATTGTAGCTAGGCCATCTCCAGTAGTTTTATTGCTTTGCTCAACAACATTCCAACCCAGCCTAAGTTCTAGATTATCTAACAAACCATATCTTAGCAGTGTGGTATTATAGGTTAGCGTTTGTGTTTGCAAAACATCCTCTTCAAAAGAGGTAAACAAAGCGCCTGTCTCTATTTGTAAAGCTCCCTGAGGGACAACACTCGGGGACTCTGTAGCATCTGGTCTGTCTGTAATTAACTCAGGCCTTTCTTCCTGCGCTAATATAGGCAAGGATAGCAGTATCATTAAAAGTGGTAACCCTATTTTTTTCATAGTTTCTGAAATATTATTGTAATAATTATGCTGTTTGTACATATAAATTGTCTGCGATTTTTTTAGAAACGAAAAATTGATCTCTCCCTACTTCAATTACCATCGAACCGTCAAAAAACTCTTTGCCTAAGACATTGATCTTGGTGCCAATACTTATGTTTTTTTTGTCTAGATATTGCAAATACTCTGGGCTAGATTCTTTTACACCCACGCAAACACCAAACTGGCTTTTGTTTAATTGAGAGAGTAATTTTTTTTCTGTTTTTATAAAATTTCCTAGCTCATCTGGAATAGGATCTCCATGTGGGTCAAAGGTTGGATTACCTAAAAAGCTATCTAGGCGTTTGATAAGCTCTGTGGAATGAATATGCTCTAATTGTTCGGCAATTTCATGAACCTCATCCCAATGGAACCCAAGTTTATCTACAAGAAAAACTTCCCACAAACGATGTTTTCTAACAATTTTTGTAGCTGTTTTTTTTCCTTTTTCGGTAAGTTGAGCGCCTTTGTATTTAACATAAGAGAGCACTTTTTTATCTGCCAGCTTTTGCACCATATCTGTTGCAGAAGAGGCCTTGGTGTCCATGCTGTCTGCAATAGCGTTAGTGCTTACCGCACCGTTTATGGTTTGTTGTAAATGAAAAATGGTCTTAATATAATTTTCTTCTGCTAGTGTGTACATAAGGCAAAGGTAAAATTATTTTTTTAATACCACTTAACTAATTTTTAGCTAAGACTAAAAATTATACCTTACTAGCAATGAGGCTTAGACAACTACGCTATTAAAAGCCGCGCTCTTTTTGAAGGCTTTCGTAAGATTCTTGAACTTCTCTAAACTTTTGCTCGGCGCCTTTTTTATAGGCCTCATCCATCTCTATAAGTTTGTCTGGATGGTACTTTTTGGCCATAGTACGGTAGGCTTTTTTAATTTCAGCAACGGTTGCTGTTTTGTCTATTTCTAAAATTTTATAAGCCCTGTCCGGGTTCTTAAAAAACATAGCTTTTATGCTATGAAAATCTGCAGATTGTATAGAGAGATATCCTGCAATTTGGTTGATCATATTAACCTCGCTGGTTGTCACAGTACCGTCAGCATTGGCAATGCTAAACAAAAAATGTAAAATTTGTAATCTAGATTCATAGCGTGTTTTGGTCCTAATTTTACTAGCAATTCCCTTGGCAGAGATATCGCTTTTTTTTATGACATCATTAAATACTTTAAAAGTGGCATTGGCTCTTTCTTTTCCGTAGGCCTGGACAAAGTACCGGCGCACAAAGTCTAACTCACTTTGGCTCACGGTGCCATCTGCCTTTATTACAAATGACGCTAAAGACAGAAGATTAATTTCAAAATCTGCAGGGTTTACTGTTTTACCTCTTTGTTGATCAAACAAGTCTCTAAAAATATCTCGCTGCCCTGATGTATTTCTTCTCTTACTATTATACTGGTCAATAAAAGATCCTAAGAAATAGCCTGCAATAGCTCCCGGAAATCTATAAATACTATACCCAACTACGGCGCCAAAAATACTAAACATATATACTAAATTAGGATACAAATATACGTAAAGCTATACGCTAAATTGTTACATTATCTAGATTTGAAATTCTATGAGACCTTTAAATTTTAGCGAATTTTTAACGAAGTTATTAAGTATCTTTGTAGCTTGATAAACAATTTAAAACAGTAAAATATGTACCCACCAGAATTAGTTAAACCCATGCGTGAAGAACTTACCAGCATTGGGTTTACAGAATTACATACACAACAAAGCGTTACAGAAGCATTAAGCAAAGAAGGAACGACCCTGGTGGTCGTAAACTCTGTTTGTGGTTGTGCTGCTGCAAATGCTCGCCCAGGAGCTCGTATGTCTTTACAAAATGACAGTAAACCAGACCACCTAGTAACGGTATTTGCAGGGGTTGATCGTGATGCAGTAGATGCAGCTCGTGCACAAATGGTGCCATTTCCTCCAAGCTCACCATCTATGGCTTTATTTAAAAATGGGGAGCTTGTTCATATGCTAGAGCGTCATCACATCGAAGGGCGCCAAGCAGATATGATTGCAGAAAATCTAAAAGGAGCTTTTGACGAGCACTGTTAAGCTTTAAAAAACATTCTATTAAAATTCCGTTCTCTGTCTAGGGTAAGCGGAATTTTTTATTTTTATACCTTCAACAAAATTTTAAACACAAACACCCTTGTTAAAAATTATAAGCTATCCTATTAGTGTTTTATTTTATCTGTGTTTTGCAAGCACTTTAGTAGTGTTTCATTTAGGGCAATGGGTGGGGTTTATCTTTTTTGGCTACAAAGGACACAAAAAAGTTGTAGATGCTTTAAACTGGACCATACTAAAAGTCCTACATATTCTTGGGACTCGTTTTAGCTTTACTATTGAAGAGAAAATTCCAGAAAATGTTCCTTTAATCATAGTCTCTAACCACCAAACTACCTGGGATATCCCTTCTATTATTTGGCATCTAAGAAAATTGCACCCTGCTTTTATTGCTAAAAAAGAACTCGGGAGAGGCATTCCTTCCATATCCTACAACCTAACCCATGGAGCCTCGATACTTATCGATAGAAAAAAACCATTACAGGCCACACAGCAAATCATCGATTTAGGCCAATACGCCGCAAAAAACAATAGAAGTGTTGTCATCTTTCCTGAAGGAACTAGAAGTAAAGATGGAACCCCAAAGGCCTTTAAAGTTCGGGGATTAAAAACCCTCTTTGAGCAAATGCCAGGGGGATATGTAGTGCCTATTACAGTAAATAATTCTTGGAAGTTACAAAAACATGGATTCTTCCCAATGGGCTTGGGCGTGCATTTAAAACACCATGTGCATCCTGCAATTAAAATTTCAGATCATACACCCCAAGAACTTGTAATTGATACAGAGCAAATCATTACAAAAAATATTGTCACCAAGTAATTACTTGTTCACAAAGCGGTCTATCGTTACTTTGTTTTGAAGGTCTTTCATGGCAATAATCTTCGTGTTTTTTGTCTGGGTAGGCAATCCATAATCTTGAAATACTGTGTATTTTAAATAGGTAGGGTTTTTAGGCCTTTCAGTAGATAAAAATTGCATATTAACAATCCAAGGCCCTGTTTGTGCATCGTCAATAATGTGTTCTTTTACAGCATACCCAAGAGAAACCTCTTCTTGAAGTACGTTTTTTGATTCAAACCTAGTGTGTGTCCAGTTAAAAAACTTGCGTTCAGGACTTACAAACTGAACATCAAAATCTACGTCGGGTTGTGTCCATTCAAAGACAATTCTAATGTCCTTTTTATAGTTAAGACTCAGTAGCTCATTAGGCAATTTTTCAAAGGGCACTTTATTTTTATAAAAGGCAAGTAATTGTCTAAGTTCGTTGTAGGACAATTCTTGTATTGGCGTACAGTCTACATTGGGTATGGTGTTGTATACAATCTGGTATAATAAGGTAAAAGCAAGCTCATATTCTCCTGCGGCCTCATAGGCCAAGGCAAGGTCTCTATAACTTTGAGCGCTATCTGGTCTTAAATTTAGTATTCTAGTATAGATGTTTACTACTTTTTTATACTCTCGTCGCTGCTCAAGGATAAAGGCATATGCTTTTAAAGCCTTGACATTGTTAGGAGCCAATGAGGCAATGGTAGAGAGTATTTTAAAGGAGTATTCTTTATCCCATTTCAAGAAATATTCAGAAGACTCAATATAAAAAGGAATGGTGCTTATTGTCTTTTCTTGTTTTTCAAAAACAGCTTTGGCCTGGGCAAATGTAGTAGCTTTTTCTAGGGCAACTAGGGTATTAGATTTATTATTTACAGTAGCCAAATAAGGCACTGTTTCAACATACTCGTTGCCTTTAACTTGCAGTGATTTTATTTTCTCTTTTGTTGACACCCTATTTCCTTTACCCAGTTTTGTGACAATAAAAATAATCCCTCCAGAACCTAATTGCCCATAACGAAGCGTGGCGGTTAATCCTTTTAATAATTTTATAGATGAAATTTCACTTGGGCTTATATTGTTGAGTATGCTTTGGTCTAACAATGTGCCGTCCAAAACAACTCTTGGAGCCTGTGATGTGATGGTTCTATTTCTAGTAAAAAGGATGGATTGATTAAATCCAGGCATACCAAATATTTCTACCCCTGGCATTTTTCTCAAAATATCAAAAACGGTAACGTCTGTATCTCTAATATCCTCTTCTTTGATTTCCTGACCAGAACTATAGCCTAAAGATTTTTTGTTTTTTCTGCCATAAGCTGTTTCTACATATTCATCTTTTGATTTTTTTTGCCCTTTAATTACAACTTCATCTAGAAGTTGGCCATCATATTCCAGTTCAATTGTCATTGGAGTATCTCGTTGTATGGTAAGCTCTTTATATTCCATGGCAAACGAGCTTACTTCAAATACCGTATCATCTTGGGTAACCTTGATAGAAAATTCTCCCTTTTGGTTGGTTGCCACCTCGTTAAATGTATTTTTAACAGCTACTGTAGCGCCTTGAATAGGGCCATCTGCATTTTTAACAACACCAGAAACAAGTGTTTTTTGCTGAGCCACAAGCACAGATGTGCTTAAAAACATACATAGTAGAATAAAAAAATTTGTACCTGGATTAAAAACACTTTTCATAGCTTTTGTTTGGTTGTAAGTAAAATTACCGATATTTATATTTAGACGACAAACAGACCTATTTGTTTCAATTTTTGGCGTCAATTTTCTGTTAAAAGTCTTATTAAGCGCTATCAATCACATACTATGCCAAAAAAACCCTCAGCCTTTGATATTCTAATTACCAACACAACTGCCTTTGTAAGGCAAGAATTAAATGGCGCTGAGGCTGGCCATGACTGGTTTCATGTACAGCGGGTCTACAAAAATGCGCTGTTGATTTCTAAAAATGAAAACGTAAATAAGACCATCTTAGTGCTAGGGGCGTTGCTTCATGATATTGCAGACAGTAAATTTCATGATGGAGATGAATCTATAGGACCTATAAAAGCAAACGCGTTTTTACAAACTCAAGGGCTATCTCAAGAGACGATCACACATGTTATAAAAATAATTGAAAACGTTTCTTTTAAAGGAGGAAATACCATTAAAACATTTCACTCCAAAGAGCTAAAGGTAATACAAGATGCAGACAGGCTAGATGCAATAGGAGCCATCGGTATTGCACGCACCTTTAACTATGGAGGGTTTAAAAATAGAGCCATCTATAATCCGTCAATAAAGCCAAATTTAAACATGAGCGCTGCTCAATATAAGGCCTCTGATGCTCCCACCATAAATCATTTTTATGAAAAACTGCTGCTATTAAAAGATAAAATGAATACCCCATCAGGCAAAAAAATTGCCCAAGAGCGCCATGAGTTTATGGAAAAATTTCTAGAACAGTTCTACCAAGAGTGGAGTGGTGAAAAGTAATTGTGATGCTTTACTCTCCAGGAAAAATAGGTTTTCTTTTCCCTAAAAAAGCCTGTGTCCCCTCTTTAAAATCTGCGGTGCCAAAACATTTTCCAAACTCTGTTATTTCAGCATCAAAGCCATTTTCTCCGTCCTTAAAACCTGCATTTACTGCGTTAATTGCAGCTGCAATTGCCACAGAAGAATTACGAGCTATTTTACTTGCTATTTTTTGAGCAAAAACAAGCAGCTCGTCTTGAGTAGTAACATAATTTACCAGGCCGTATTCATAAGCTTTTGTTGCATCTATCATCCCTGCAGTCATGATAAGCTCCATGGCGCGTCCTTTGCCAATTAATTGAGGCAATCGCTGTGTACCACCATAGCCAGGAATAACTCCCAAAGAAACCTCAGGAAGGCCCATCTTTGCCGAGTCACTAGCTACTCTAAAGTGTGCAGCCATTGCTAGCTCCAAACCGCCTCCTAAGGCAAATCCATTTACTGCGGCAATTACTGGTGTTTGCAGGTTTGCAATAAAGTCAAACAACAACGCTTGTCCTTGAGCGGCCAAATTTTCTCCCTGTGCAACAGAAAAATCTGCAAACTCACTAATATCTGCACCAGCAACAAAAGCTTTGTCTCCACTTCCGGTAATGATAATTACTTTGGTTTGAGGATCTGCATCTGCCCTCTCAAAAGCGGTGTGAAGCTCTTCTATGGTTTGACTATTTAAAGCATTTAACTTTGAAGGTCTATTGATGGTGATGGTAGTAATACCACTTTGGCTTTGGGATAAAATGTTGGTGTAACTCATAATGTGTTGGTATAAAATAGCGTCGTAAAAATACTAAAATTGATTAGGGTAAGGCAGGAATTGATACTTTAAAAATCGTGTTTTGGTCCTGAGAAGATAGCAGTGAAATACTACCGCCATAAGCCTCTACAATACTCTTAACCATTGCTAGACCTAGCCCCATACCGCTGTTTTTTGTGGTAAACTTAGGCTCAAAAACCTTGTCTTTATTGTCTTTGGAAATACCAACACCATTATCCTCAACGGTGATAACAGCAAAGCGATCTTCCATAAAAACGCGTACATCAATTCTTGGGTTTTCTTGTAAAGACTGCTCCAAGGCTTGGGTGCTGTTTTTAACTAGATTGTTAATTACCCGTATGAGCTGGGAACGATCAAATCTGGCCATTATTTGATCCTGCCCGGGGGTAAAATGAATATACTCCTCATTAAAAATATCGAGCGCCAGTTTGGTTATTTTCACCACATTTAAGGTCTCGTCTTTTTGGGCTGGCATCTGAGCGTAGTTTGAAAATGCAGAAGCAATAGAGCTCATGGTATCAATTTGTTCTATAAGGGTGTTGCTGTACTCCTTTATTTTTTCATTAATATCTGGCAGATTAGCATCAAATTTTCTCTGAAAACTCTGTACGGTGAGCCTCATGGGGGTCAAGGGGTTTTTAATTTCGTGAGCAACTTGTTTTGCCATCTCTCGCCACGCCGCTTCTCGCTCACTTGCAGCCAATTGAGCGGCACTAACCTCTAGCTCGTCAATCATGCCATTGTAGGCCTTTACTAGGTTTGTGATTTCTGCAGTTGTGTTTTGTGAAACATCAATGCGTTTATTGCGCTTGTCAAGCCTGGTATCAATAATTTTTTGAGAAATTGTATTGAGTGACTTTGTAATATACTTTGATAAGAAATAAGCCAGTATTATGGCAATGCCCAACATAAGTAAATAAGCAACTGCCAATCTAGAGAGGCTCTGTTTTAATTCATCTTTTATAAACCCATCTTCTTCTATGTAAGATAAATTTAAAATAGCCAATGGCTCTTGGTTACTGTCTGTAATAAAGCTGTAAGAAGATTGATAATTTTGATTTGCTGCTTTAAATTCTTCAATAAAAGTTTTTTCAGAAGAGTTGAGTAAGGCCTCTAACACATATGTTTTCAGGTTTTTACTTACAGTGTCTTTGCCAATAGAGTTTTTTGACTTTTTAAGCAAGCCTCCCTGTAAGTCATAGAAGCTTAGCTCCAGGTTGTGGATTCGATTAATTTCATAAATCTCATCTTTAAAAATAAGAGGAATATACTTTGTTTGTATTGGATAAGAGGCATCATTAAGCACGTATTTAATGTGCTTTTTAATATTCTGCTGCTTTCGCTCCAGCCTATCGTGGTGATAATCTTCTGCCTCTTCTCGGTACTGATACACCGTTACGGCAGCAATCAAAATAGAGGCCAACACCACAAGTATTAACATGGATAAAAAGATTCTATTTCGCAGTGATTGTGTGTAAAACTTCAAGGGTGCTAGTTGTAAAATGTTATGGTAATCGAAAGATAACAATAATTAGACCGCTTTTATATAAACACGTATAATTACAGGCCTAAAATTTTTGTAAACAAATGGATTAGCGCTCTCGTATGCGTTTGTATAATTTAAAACCAAGCAGTAGCAGTAGAGCAAAAACAATAATGCCAATGGTGCCGTAAATCCAACTCACGGCATTCTTTAAAATCACCAAAAACACCACTGCAAAGAGTATAAAAGTAGCTCCTTCGTTAAAAATACGCATAAAGTTTCCAGAGTGTTTTATCCTGTCATGCTGCAAGTCTTTGAAAATAAGATGGCACTTTATATGGTAGCATATAAGCGCCACCACAAAGCCAAGCTTCACCTGCATCCAAGGCTCCTGTATATAAAAAGGACGCAGCACCAGAAGCCAAATTGCAAACCCAACTGCCAAAAACAACGAAGGCCAAGTAATTATGTACCACAACCGCTTTGCCATAATTTTAAGTTGGTCTCCTATAATTTCTTTTGCGGGAGACACTTTGTGATAGGCCTCTATTTGGTACACAAATAAACGTACAATATAAAACAACCCAGCAAACCAGGTGATCACAAAAATTAAGTGTAGAGATTTAATGTAATCGTATTCCATGATACAAAGCTAAGGGAAGCGGTTGATTATTCTTCTATGAATAAATAATTAAGTTGGTTTTTGTTAAAGGCAGCATTAAAAGTTTTTATTTCTCCAGCAATAAGCGCATCTAGCTTACCTAGCTCTGTAAGTATGGCAGCAGTTAATGCATCTTTAACGGCAATATCCTGGGTGGTGGGCGGAAAATCATCCATTCCTACCAAGCTGTTTAAATGCGCTAGTTTGTTGGTTAGCCTAATAGGAAAGTTTAAAGGATCTTGCCCACTTTTATTTTGGGTTTGGTACAAGGCTTTTTCTATGTCACTAAACTGCTGGCTTAAACTGTCTGCTTTTTCAACAAGCGCTTGTACGGCCTTATTGCTTTTGTGTTGTTTTTTAAAGGCCTTTAGTTGGGCATTAATAGCGCGTATTTTCTCTATAGACCTGTGGGCGCTGTCTACGGTAGTATTTACATCTGTGATAAAATCAAATTGCTTTTGCATACCTGCTATATCTGTCTCTGCATTTTTATCGGCCAACACTGTAAACGTTTTTATTTGCGGATCTTGCCCAGTCACCTCAAGAACTACTTTGTAGGTGCCTGGCACTGCTTGTGGCGCACTGGTGCTTGCCCACCATAAAATCATGCCGGGAAGTCGTTTTGCTCCTTTTCCGCGCATATTCCAAGTGTGGTAATTAGCGCCCCCAGAGACGCTAAGGGCGTCAATATTTTTAATTTTATCTGGACTAGTGCTAAACTTTTTAATAGTATCATTTGCCATAGATAAATAACTCAATGTTACTTTCTTATCTTCAGTATTTGCAAGGTTAAAATAGGTCATCACCCCGCTTGGGTGGTTGGCTCCCTCTGTCAAAGACCCTGCCCTTGAGCCTCCACCCATTCTATAGGTGTCTTTTGGGGTAAATAAATACGTGCCCTTATTTTTTGCATTGGCCAGTTGGTGCAGCACGCTTAAATCATCTACAATCCAGAGGCTTCTCCCTTGGGTAGCCACTATTAAATTTCCGTCTTTGATAGTTATGTCCGTGATAGGAACAATGGGTAAGTTGAGTTGAAATTCTTGCCAAGAATCTCCATCATTAAAAGAAACATACATGCCCGTTTCTGTACCGGCATACAAGAGTCCTTTTTGATTTGGGTCTTCTCTTACCACTCTTGTAAAGTGCTCTTTGTTAATCCCTTTTGTGATTTTTTCCCAAGAGGCCCCATAATCTGTGGTTTTATATAAATAGGGGTTAAAATCTCCCGTCTTGTATTTGGTTGCTGCCACATAGCACGTTGCTGGGTCAAAGACAGAAGGTTCAATGCTGTTTATCATCATCCACTCTGGCATGCCTTTAGGAGTTACATTGCTCCAGTCTTTACCGCCATTTTTAGAGACATGGATAAGCCCATCATCACTTCCAGTCCAGAGCAGTCCTTGTGTTAAGGGGCTCTCTGCTGCTGCAAAAATGGTGCAGTAATACTCTACAGAGGTGTTATCTTGGGTGATAGGCCCCCCAGAAGATTTCTGTTTCTCTGGGTCGTTTCTTGTTAAATCTGGGCTTAATAAATCCCAGCTTTCTCCCTGATTAGTTGTTGCATGCAGGTGGTTGGACGCGGTGTATAATTTCTTTGGGTTATGAGGAGAAAAGAAAATAGGAAAATTCCATTGAAATCTATACTTCATGTCCTCAACACCGTGCCCCATTGGGTTATCTGGCCAAACACTAATGCTGCGTACCGTGTTTTTTTGATGGTTATACCGCGTTAAAAAACCATCATAACTTCCGCCATAAACAATATCATTGTTCAGTGGGTCTACCGCAATATGTGCGCTTTCTCCACCTGCGGTGGCTTCCCAGTTGTCTTCTCCAATACTACGGCCTTCTG
>Ga0209532_1001031_pt1 | contig 22861 bp, 19 predicted proteins | sample COG_02_FD_184746 | JGI IMG/M metagenome (GOLD analysis project Ga0209532, IMG submission 184746) | Pelagic Microbial community sample from North Sea - COGITO 998_met_02 (SPAdes) (version 2) | ecosystem: Environmental > Aquatic > Marine > Neritic zone/Coastal water | place: Helgoland, sampling... | reverse complement strand
ATTATTCAATTGCAGCTTATGAAAATGTTAGTTTAGCTACCCTATCTACTGGGGGAGATGGTGAAATTAACACAGCAAACGCTTCAACTGATAGACCTAATGGTGTCACACCACACAATATGAGTGAGTTTTATTCATATGACCACGACGCATCATCAGTAACTTATACTTCAACAGTAATGTACTACGATGCAGAGTCAGCAGGAAATGCCTGTTCAGAGGAAGCTTCCACAATAACTCTTTACTATGACTCATCTGAATTATTTGCGGGTACAGATACTATATGGTATCAGGATAGTAGTGGAGGCGAAGAAGCAGATACTGCGTATTATAAATTTGCATTCGAAGGTCAAGGTTATTTTTACGATGGTGGTGAGAAGGAAGCTTTCAGTTGTGGTCGTTCAGAAAGAAGATTAAAATACAATATAGAATTTATTGGTGATTCACCAATGGGTATTCCAATGTATCACTTTAATTATAAAAATGAATCACATGGTAAAGGTAGATTTGTAGGAACAATGGTAGATGATTTACAAAGATTAGGATTCGAAGATTCATTGTTTGAAGAAAATGGTGAGATTTGGGTTAATTATCATAAACTCGATGTTCCGTTTGAATCTGTAAGCATCTGATTATCAGATAGCTATGATAGTGATAGTGTAAAGTACTGAAAATCAATAAGTTATGTTAAAAGAATATTTAGAAAACGAAGTTATATTTACCGAAACAGATTTAAAATCAAAATATATAGATTGTGATTGTCCAATTATGGCAACCAACGAATCTGAGTTGATGAAGGAATCAGCTGATATATTATGTTCTAATAATGGTTCTGTTCTAAATGTAGGGTTTGGATTAGGAATAATAGATACATACATTAGAAATCACAATCCAAAAGAACATCATATAATAGAAGCTCATCCACAAATTTGTGAAAAGGCAAAAGAAATGGGATTTGATGTACATTGTGGGTTATGGGAAGATGTTGTAGAAGATTTTATAAAAGAGGGTAAAACATTTGATAGTATTTATTTTGACACGTATGTTTTTGATTATGAAAAATATCCTCAATGGGCAGAATTTACAAAAATAGTTCCTAAATTATTAAATCCAAATGGAATATATTCTTATTTTAACGATATCGCATCTAAAACAGAAAAAGTAGAAGAAATTATAGAACCATTTGGATGGGAAAAACATCAAAAAACACTACCACATCCAGTAGGACATCAATCTTATGAATTGATATGGTACATAAATAAGTGATTCTTAAAGATTCTCATATTTATATAAAAGAATTAGGAGATTATAAATGGCAGTAAACATTCCAATATGGCCGGGTTCATCATCATTTTCAGCTGGTAATACACCATTTGGACATTATGATTCCGATACAGATTTCGTATCATCAGTTGATAAGACAGCTGGGTGGTGCGCAAAGAGACTAGGTTATCCTATAGTAGATATAGAACTACAGGATATAAACTTTTATGCTTGTTTCGAAGAAGCAACTACTGAATACTCATCTCAAGTTAATCAATTTAACATTAGAGAAAATCTACTAAACATCAAAGGACACTCTACATCTTCTAATTTATCTCAAACTCAACTTGATGGAAATTTAGGTGGTTTAGTAACATTAGCTAAGGATTATGGTTCTGAGGTAGGTAGTGGTGGTACAATAACATATTATACTGGTTCATTCGAAGCTAAAAAAGGACAACAAATTTATGATTTAAAAGATATTTCTAATTCAAGCGCATCTTTGGAAGTTGGTACTCCTGGTGTTGATAAATTTGAAATCAAAAGAATGATGCATAACGCACCACCTGCGATGGTAAGATATTTTGACCCATTTGTAGGAACTGGTTTAGGTTCACAACAAATGATGGATACATTTGGATGGGGTAATTACTCACCAGGTGTTTCATTTATGATGCAACCACTTTATGATGATTTATTAAGATTACAAGCTATTGAATTTAATGATATGGTTCGTAAATCTCAATATGGGTTTGATATTCAAAATAATAGAATTAGATTATTTCCTATTCCAAACGACCCATACACAGTACACTTCCATTATGTGTTAGAATCAGAAAGAAACAATCCAATAGTAGCCAATTCTGTAGTATCTGATTTCTCTAACGCTAAATATGATAGAATTGAGTATAGTAATATAAATCACGTTGGAAAACGATGGATTGAAAAATATACATTAGCATTAGCTAAAGAAATGTTAGGTGCAGTAAGAGCTAAGTTTAGTTCAGTACCAATTCCTAACTCAGAAATAACATTAGATGGTGCAGATTTAAGAAGTGAAGCATCTACAGAAAAAGAAATCTTAATCTCAGAATTAAGAGAAAACTTAGAAGCTACTTCTAGAAAAGCATTGTTACAAGCACAACAAGAAGAATCAGAAGCGATGGAATTAACTCTTAACAGAGTTCCACGTGCAATTTATATAGGGTAAATTATGGCACTATTCGGTGGAAAAAGGGATATGGCTCTGTTTAGTAAAATAAACAAAGAGTTAATAACGGATATCATAGATACCGAAGTGTATTACTATAAACTTATTATAGAAGATACTAAATCTAATTTATATGGTGAAGGTAAGAACAAAGTATATTATAATCCTGTAAAAATACCAACATTAGTTGATAGAACCAACGCAGAAGCTATATTTGATGAATTTGGGACATCTTATACTAGAAATGTAAACTTTTACTTTTTAAGAGATACGTTAGTAGATAAAAATGTATATCCTGAATTGGGTGATGTGATTGAATGGAATGATGAACAACACATTGTAGATGTAACATTCCAAAATCAATTTGTTGCTGGTAAGAATCCCGAACATTGGGATGGTGGTGATGGCCAAGGGTATAGTGTATCTATTATATGTGAAACTCATGTAGCTAAGAGAAGTCAATTAAAATTAAAAGATGATTTTAGAGTAGGTGTTAATAAAAACAACAATGATTTACCAGTAGGAATCTAATATGGCTCAAAGATATAGAACAAATAGAAAAGATAAGGTTGATTTGAAGAGAACACAAAGCTCTACTTCAGATGACCCCATATTGAATAAAGCAAAACAGATTTCTCGTAGAAATGATGATGTAAAAAATATTCAGGTTGGTATCTATGATATAGATTTAGCATTTAAAGATTTTTTGGAAAGAGATGTTAAACCTATAATAGAAGAAAATGGTAAGTTTATTCCTGTTCCTGTAATGTATGCATCTCCTGAAAATTGGTCATCGGCTCAAAAAGAAGGGTTTCTTAGAGATAATAATGGTAAAGTACAAACACCTCTTATTTCATTTAAACGAAATTCATTGGATGTTAATACCGAAATATCTAAATTAAAAGTTAGAACAGATGAAGATTCATCTCAGTCTTTTATTAAAAAATATTCAAAAGAAAATAGATATGACCAATTTTCTATTTTACAAGACCAAAAACCTGTACAAGAGAAATACATAGTAGATAGACCTGATTATGTAAATATTTCATATGATGTAATTATATGGTGTGATTTTATGGAAGATTTGAATAAAGTAGTTGAACAGATAGTATATTTTCAAGGTGGAACATTTGGACAGAGGTACAAGTTTCAAATCAAAGGAGAATCATATTCGTTTGATACTACTAATGGAGTAGGTGAAGAAAGAATCGTTAGAAGTAATGTATCACTTACAGCAAAAGCTTATTTAGTACCAGAACAGACTGGTTTAAAGATAAATACTCAAAAAGCATTTGGTACTTCTAAGATAGTTTGGAAAACAATTCCAAAAATTTAATCTTTACAAAAAAATTATCATATTTATATACACATAAAGTATAATAATTAAATTTAAAAACAAAAGTTATGGCACAAGTTAAAGAAATCAAAGAAAAAGAAGTAATCAATATTGAAGAGAAAGATATTGAAAGAGTTAAGAAGTTTAGAACTGATTATGCAGAAACAACTGCAAGAATGGGTGAGATAGAGGTAGAATTATTAAATGCTGAATTACTTTTAGAAAATATAAAAGTATCGAAGGCTGAGCAAATCGAAAAGTACAAATCATTAAGACTAGAAGAAGTTACCATTAGTGGTGAATTTAATGAAAAGTATGGACAGGGTGAGTTCAACTTAGAAGAAGCAACCTTTACTCCTATCTCATAAATATAATCGTTTCGGATTTTTTAATGTATTTATAGATATAATAAAAACCAAAAGAAATTAATAGGAGAATCAAATGGCAGAAAGAATAGTAAGTCCCGGAGTATTTACAAGAGAAAAGGACTTGTCATTTCTACCTCAAGGGATTGGCGAAATTGGAGCAGCATTAATAGGTTCAGCAGTAAAAGGACCCGCATTCGTTCCAACAACAGTATCATCATTTTCAGAGTTTCAGCAAGTATTCGGTGGATTGACAGAAGATTCATATCTACCATATACGGCTCAAGCTTATTTAGAAGATGCTGGAACAGCGACAATCGTTAGAGTATTAGGAAAAGACGGGTACGGATTAAATAACCCAATAGCATTATCAGTATCATCATCACATGGTAGTAAGGTAGTAGCAGTACTACACCCAACACATGAAATCGTTTCAGATGTAGATGTATTTGATGATTCAACAATAACAGACCACAATGGTTCATCTGATGTATCGGCATCATTATTTACCTTAACGGTAGATGGTTCTGAAGCAGTATCAAAAGCATTTACAGCATCATTGAATCCAACAAATGATAATTATTTTACAAAATCATTTGGATTTTCACCAAGAGGTGGAGAAGAAGCTTATGTTTTATCAAACTTTAAAACATTCCAATCAGCATCATTTGCAAAAAGTGGTGAGATTCCTGTAGTAACATTAGATGTTGCACAAGAAATTGATTATACTAAAGCATATACTGAAGCATCAACACCATTTATTACATCACAAAAAGTTGGTGGTAATACTACTAACTTATTTAAGTTCCATACATTATCACATGGTACTGCAACTAACTATGAATTTAAAATTGGTATCCAAGATATTAAGCCAGCTGGTTCAGTTCCTGGTTCTGAATATGGTTCATTTACTGTAGTTGTAAGAAGAGTAGACCAAGATAAAATTGCTGGTTCACCATTTGTAGGAGTAGTTGATTCAGATATCAGACCTAATTTAGTTGAATCTTTTCAAGGTGTTAACTTAGACCCTAATTCACCAAATTATATCGTAAGAGTAATTGGTGATAAGTATATTACTGTAGATGATGATGGTAAATTATCAACTAATGGTGATTACGCTAACAATTCAAAAAATATTAGAGTAGAAGCAACAGCAGCAGTGAATAGTGGAGCAATTGATGAGAGCTTAGTACCTTTCGGATTTGGAGCATTACAAAATCCATTCGGAACTAAACTTACAGTACCTTCACCAACAATGGTAGCTAACCAAAAAATCAACCAATCATATAATCCTAAGAAATTTTGGGGATTAGATTTTGATTTCTCTGGAACAGATAACAGAAACTTCTTATCACCAACACCAGATAGTGATACAGCAACTGTAGGAACGGCATTCTATTTAGGTGATTACAGTCAAGATGCTGGAGCTAATTATCCAACATCAGCTTCACCAAATACATCAGCAATATCATTAAGTGATGCTACTACTTCGATTAACTCTCGTAAGTTCTTAGTACCATTCCAAGGTGGTTTTGATGGATTCAAACCAAATAGAGTTGTTTCTTTAGGAAACGATATCATAGCAGGTAATACACAAGGATACGATTGTTCATCAAATACAGCAGCAGGTACATTATCATACAGAAAAGCAATAAACTCTGTATCTAATCCTGATGAATTTGATATCAATATGTTAGTTTTACCAGGTCTTATCCACAGATTACATTCTTCAGTAACAACGTTTGCTAAAGATATGTGTGAAGATAGACAAGATACATTCTTTATTATGGATGCATCTGCATGGAGTGATTCAATTTCAACTGCAACTAACGCAGTTCAAGCATTTGATTCAAACTATGTAGCATCTTACTACCCTTGGGTTAAAATATTGAATACTGACAAAAACAAACCTGTTTGGGTTCCGCCATCTGTAGTACTTCCGGGTGTTATAGCATTTAATGACCAAGTTGCAGCCGAATGGTTCGCACCTGCTGGTTTAAATAGAGGTGGATTAACTTCAGTAATTGAAGCTAAGACAAGATTGACTAGAGTTGAGAGAGATGCACTTTACGAAGGTAGATTGAATCCTATCGCAACATTCCCTGGTCAAGGTGTAACTGTATTTGGACAGAAAACATTACAAGCTAAACCATCAGCATTGGATAGAATCAATGTAAGAAGATTGTTAATCGCAGTGAAGAAATTCATCGCATCATCTACTCGTTACTTAGTGTTCGAAAACAACACAGCAGCTACGAGAAATAGATTCTTATCAATCGTTAATCCTTACTTAGAATCAATCCAACAAAGACAAGGTTTATACGCATTTAAAGTGAAGATGGATGAAACCAACAACACACCAGATGTGATTGATAGAAACATAATGGTTGGTGAGATATTCTTACAACCGGCTAAAACAGCAGAATTTATAGTTCTTGACTTTAATGTACTACCAACTGGAGCAGCATTCCCAGAATAGTATATAAATAATATCTTAGTTCCCCTAATAAATTTAGGGGGACTAACTATTTTTTAAAAAGAACTATATTTATATTAAAGAATTAGAAACAGAGGAAAACAAAAATGGCACAATTATTAGACCCAACAGAAGTAATGTTTACATCATTCGAACCGAAGATGTCAAACAGATTCATTATGTATGTAGAAGGAATTCCTGCATACTTAGTGAAAGCAGCCAACAGACCAGAAATAGCAAATGGTAAAATTACCATTGACCATATTAACGTTAGAAGATATGTAAAAGGTAGAAGTGAGTGGAGTAGTTTATCAATATCATTATATGACCCGGTAGTTCCTTCAGCAGCACAAGCAGCTATGGAATGGGTAAGATTACACCATGAATCAGTAACAGGCCGTGATGGTTACTCTGATTTCTACAAAAAAGATATCACATTTAACAGTTTGGGTCCTGTAGGTGATAAAGTAGAAGAGTGGACATTAAAAGGAGCATTTATTGAAACAGCAAAGTTCTCAGATATGGACTATACTGGTGAAGATATCGCAACTGTAGATTTAACACTAGCATACGATTACGCAATATTACAATATTAATTTCAGATTGTTATATTATATAGTATAAATTGAATATTTAGAAACCTCTACAGAAATGTAGGGGTTTTTTCGTTTAATTAATATTATTTGTATATTTATATATGGTTAACCAACATTAAATAAGTTTTAAAACGAGAAACGTTATGAGTAAAGAAAAATTACAAGATGATTACAAACAACCAGTATCTTCAGCAGATATGGTTGAGCTCGCTAAACAGCAATATGAGCAAAAAAAGGTTTCTGATTACAAATTTCCAACAGAAATCGTAGATTTACCTTCTAAAGGTCTTATATATCCAAAAGATAGCTCTCTATCAAGTGGAAAAATAGAGATGAAGTATATGACTGCAAAAGAAGAAGATATCCTAACTACCCAATCTTACATAAAAGATGGTTCAGTATTGGATAGATTATTCCAATCCTTAATTATATCAAATGGAGATGGGGCATCCGTAAAGTATGTAGACCTAACTTTAGGTGATAAAAACGCAATTATGATAGCTGCCAGAGTATTAGGATATGGTAAGGATTATGAGGTAGAGATTGATGACCCAACACAACCAGGTACAATGCAGAAAGAAACAATTGATTTAACTCAATTTGAATCTGGAGAATACGATGGTTCAGGTCAAACAGAATTACATAAAAATGAATTCGAATTCGATTTACCACAATCTAAGAGAAAAGTTACTTTTCAAGCATTAACTGAAAGTAAGGAAAGAAAAATCCAACATCAATTAGAAGCACAAAAGAAAGCGTCTAGAAAGATGAACGATAAAACGGATAAACAACTTACTATTAGATTAAAAAATACAATAGTATCAGTAGATGGTGATACAGACCAAACTACAATCAATCACTTCGTAGAAAACGAATTATTTGCGGTAGACTCTAGGGCTCTCAGAACGCATATAAATAAAGTTATTCCAGATATGGATTTAACATACGAATTTATTTCTGAAGAGACCGGGGAGAGGAGAGATATGCTACTGCCTATGGGGCTTGGGTTTTTTTGGCCTCAATCTTAACTATAGGAAAGTACTACACTCTCACATTTTTGATTTAATCTTTCATGGAAATGGTGGATTCAATTGGTCAGATGTTTACAATATGCCTGTTTGGGCTAGGAAGTTTTACATAAGTAAAATTGTAGAATGGAAGCAAGAAGAAAACAAACAGCAACAGAAAGCAATGAAAAAGGCCAAATCAAAAAGAAGATAAAATTAATACCCAACAGATTTTTTGATGATTTGTTGGGTATTTCTATATTTATATACAACTAACAATTTAGGGATACAATATTATGGCAAAAATAAAAATAAAAGAACTCAAACAATTGTTTACAGAACATGGAGTTCAAGAAGGTGTGTTTGATATATTCAAAAGGAAGAAAAAAAAGCTAGATGCTAAATTAGCTGTTATCAATAAAGATTTAGATAATATAATTGATGATGCACCAAACAAAGAATCACAAGAAGCATTGAGAAGTCTAAGAGCACATTTGGAGAAGATGCAAGCAAGAGGTACTTACTAATAAACCTTTATAGGGATTTGAATGGCAAGTAAAAAAGATATACAAGCAGCTCAGCAACTCGCTAAATATCAAAAAGAGCGAGAAAACGCACTTAATAAGGAAAAAACCTTAATTAAGGACCAAACTAACTTGTCTAAAGAACTGTTGAAAACCATTAATGCAAACATAGCTGATAATGAAAAGAATTTTCAAGTACAGCTAAATATGGCAAAAAAGCTTGAAGAGAGAATTAGTACTACAGATGCAATAAAACTAATAGATGAATCTATAACTACAATTTTAGAAGAACAAGCTAAGCTTGGAGAAGATATTGATGCAGATTTATTAAAACAATTAGAAAGTACTCGTGCAACATTTCAACAAATGGATGAAATAGCCAAAGCTACAGAGTACGTTTCACAATTAGAAAAAGATAGAGAGAAAACTCTTGGTAACATATTAGGATTAGATGATGATATAGCTAAAGCAGTGGGTGCTGGGGCTATAGCTGCTCTTGCTATGAATAAAGCATTTGAAAATGTTGGAGCATCATTAACTAAGCATGTAGATACAATGAAAGATATGGTAACTCAGCAGGGGTTGAGTGTACGTGAAGCTTTAACACTAAAAGGTTCTGTTGATGCAGCATCATTTAGTATGACAGGATTAATCTATGGTTCAGATGCATTAGCAAGTTCAGCTGAAGCTATAGCTACAAAATTTGGTAATGTAAACGCAGCAACAGGAGAGATGATAAAATCTGTTACTGAAGTAGCAACACTTACTGGAGATGCAGCATCAGCAACTGATTTAGTAACTACATTCCAAAATGCAGGAATGGAAGCTGGGGATGTTGGTGACCATATAAAAGAATTAGCAGAAAAGCATGGTGTAAACGCCAAAAAGATGATGGAAGGTATGACAGGCCAAATGAGTAAACTGAGAGGTAAAACTCAGGAACAATTGGATGTTATATTAGAAGGTAACGCAGCTTTAATTAAGCAGGGTACTAATATGGAAGAAATTCAAAACATAGCAAATAATGTTTTGGATATCGAAGGTAATATGAAAGCAGCTGCTAAAGCTAGGGTAATGTTAGGTAGAGATGTTAATGCTAACGCTGTAAGAAGTGCCGCATTAGCGTTAGAATCTGCTCGTAGTGATGAAGAAAGAGCCGAAGCTCAAAAAAGAATAGCTGAAGAAATATTAAAAGGTGTTGGTGGACAGGCAGAGTTCGCTCAAATGACTGAAAAGGAAAAAGCAGCAGCCGCAGCAGCATATGGAATGGATAAAGAACAATTATCTGTTATGATGGAAAAGAAAAGAGTTCAAGACGAACTTACAGCAAAATATGGTGATTCAGCAGATACTATACAAGCAATTCAAGGTGGATTGGCATCTGCCGCTACTGGAGCTGGTTCTCTTGCATTAGAATTTGGTAAGGTTTATCTAAAAGCATTAGCATTTAAGATGGTAAGTGGAGAAGGATTTGGTGGTGCAACCAAAATGTTTGGTGGATTAACAAAAGCATTAGGATTAAATAAAATAGCCACTGTGGCATCAACAGTAGCAACTGGAATTTATAATGGGGCAATTGCCGCTAAAAATATGGTTGTAGGTGCGGCGACTACTTTGATGAATAGTAATTTCGTTGTAAAAACCAAAGATTTTATTTTAGAAAAAGCTAGAGCGGCTCAAGCGCTAATATCAACTGGTATTGAAAGAACTCAATCACTTTTACAGAAAACTCGTATTGCCCAATTTCTTGCGGAAACCGCACAAAAAATAGCAAGTAACGCCGCAACATTTATTGGTATAGGTGCTGCAACAGGACAAACTGCCGCTAACGTAGGACTCGCAACATCTCAAACAACATTAGCTACGACGGGTGCCGCCGCAGGTGGCGGTATGGCAGCTGCAGGTGCTGGTTTAGGAGCATTTGGAGCAGCTGCAGCACCAGCGATTCCAATTATTTTAGCAATCGGTGCTGCACTACTAATGGCATCACCTGCTATTTATGCGTTTTCTTTTATAGTTGAGGCATTCGGTAAGATTATTATAGGAGTTCTTGCAGCTGTTCCACCAATCATTGAAGCTATTGCAAATGGATTCGTAACTATGATGGGAGCTATAACTCCTGAAAATATTGGTGGTCTAATGTTATTAGGACCGGCATTGTTATTAGCATCTGTTGGAATGATAGCATTCTCAGCAGCTATGTTAGTGGGTGGAATCGCATCATTCTTTGGTGGTGGTATTATGGATTCTATAAGTGAGTTATCTATGATGGGCCCACAATTGGAACAAGCAGGTACTGGAATGGCATCAATCACAACAAATTTAAGTGAAGTAAATGGTGTAGTATCAACATTAGCAGAATCATTAAGTCAGATGGGTTCAGTAGTATCTCCATTATATGCAGTAGCTGGTGGATTACTTAGTATATCAGCTGGATTAACCACAATGGCAATTAGTGGTTTGATGGCAATTCCTGTAATTGGTGCATTGGGTATGTTAGCCGCAGTAGCTCCAGCATTAGAAGGGCTTGGAAGTTTCTTCGGTGGTGGAGATGATTCCGAATCATCATCTGGTGGAGATTCTGATATGATAGATTATGATAGATTGGCATCAGTTTTACAATCACAACCAATAGTATTAACAATAGATGGTAAAGCAGTACAAAAGATAACTGCCGTACAAAGAAGGCAATCTAAAAACGCAAGGGGATTTAGTTAATGGCACTTAAAGATATGAAATCAGATTTATCAAAATTTAGAGTTCCTAAAAAAACACCTTTAGAATCTAAAGAAAGAGCAGATGTTAATAAGAACTTAAACAAAACACCATTAAGTTCAATGGCAGAATCAGCTCCTAAGATTCCACGTTCTACTACTACAGTTAATAAAGAAGGTGTTAATCCTCAAAAGGTAAACCAAACTGAAAAGTTTAAAGGTGAAACAACACCTCAACCTATGGATAACTCAGAAAAGTTTAAAGGTGAAACAACTCCTAAACCAATGAGTTTAGAAGAACGATATTTAGGGCAAACAGACCCAAAGTTGGTAAACCAATCAGAAAAGTTCTTAGGTGAAACAACTCCTAAAGAAGCAAATAACAAATCTCAGTTCTTAGGTGAAACATCACCAACGGAAATGAACAACAAATCTCAGTTCTTAGGTGAAACATCACCAACGGAAATGAATAACTCAGAACAATTTTTAGGTGAAACAAATCCTAAGCCAATGAGTTTAGAGGAAAGATTTTTAGGACAAACATCACCAACGGAAATGAACAATTCAGAACAATTTTTAGGTGAGACTACTCCTAATGAATCGGATAAGAGTTCTAAGTTCTTAGGTGAAACAACTCCATCGGAATCTGATAGAAGTTCTAAGTTCTTGGGTGAAACAACTCCTACTGAAATGAATAACCAAAGTAACTTCTTAGGTGAAACAACTCCTACTGAAATGAACATTCCAAATGGAGAAAAACCTTTAGGGCAAACTACTCCTACTGAAATGAATAATTCAACTCAGTTCTTAGGTGAAACAACACCATCAGAATCCGATAGAAGTTCTAAGTTTTTGGGTGAAACAACACCCAATGAATCAGATAGAAGTTCGAAGTTTTTGGGTGAAACATCACCAACTCCAATGAATATTCCAAATGGGGAAAATGGATTGGGTGAAACAACACCAACTGATTTTTCATTTAAAAAGAAATTAGAGAACGAAGGAAAAGACTTTAAAGAAGTAAACAATCTTTCAGATATTCATTCAAAAGGATTCACATCTAAATTTGGTGGAGTTGAAGCAACTAAGTTTGTTGGTGTAAACCCTAACAATACTGTATTCGATGGTGCAAACTCATTATTTTCTAATATAAATGATAATACATTTACTTTAGGTAAAACATATGGTACATCATTTAGTGATGCAGGTGGTATGAATTCAGGAGAAGAAGGATTTGGAATTGGTAAAGGCCAATCTAAACGACAATCTCCATCATTTTTAGATGAACAATACAATAAGTTTAATTTAAGAGATGATGCATTTAATTTAGGAACAGCTGCATTCGGACACCCATTAATTCTTAGAGGTATCCAAAGAAAAGGTATATCTAAAGGTGAACCACAAAAGTGGGGATTTGGATTTCCTATAGATGATGGTTTAGTTAGAGGTGGTATTGTAACCGCAGTTGATAGAGCAGTTGTTGATGCAGTACGTTTAGGTAAATGGATGGTTTCAGTAAAAGGTTTATTGTGGGGTGTAAAAAACTTAGGTTTACAAGCATCAAACGCTAATGTAGAAACTATTACTGGAAAGAGATTAACCAAAGTTTGGACTCCTATAAATACAATCGCCTCAACACTTGGTGGGTTTATAGGATTACATCCACGTAGACATGGTATATTACCATTACCAGAAGCTGTAGGACCTGAGAAATACGAAAGTGTACAAAAACTTAAAAAAGTAGCTCAAGTAGATGATATAACATTAGGTGTTATGGGTACGGGTAATAGATTGGTAGGATTATACAATGAATCATTCCTTACAATAGGTGGTACAACAACATCTTCTACTTTTAAAGGAGCTCCATTCCTTAGATTACAATCACCAGGTGGACCAAACTCCCTTTATGGTTTAATTCCGGGTGGTAGAATTCCACATAGAGATGAAGATACTAGATTTGACGTATTCGATGGATTCACTATTCAGAATCAATATAATATTTTAGGAACAGACCCTTCAACAGGACCAACATCAGCTCAAAATCTAAACTTTTTACCATTTGATAGAGATAAAACACCATTAGGAAAAGAAATAAAAGATTCAACTGATGAGTATAAACCAATATTCTCAAATGAAGGACCTAATAAAGGTTCTAATGATTCTACACAAAACGGAAAAGCGGGTAGAATTTATAATGATGAAGAACCATACCCTACTTTAGATACCGATAGAGAAGAAATTGGTGGTATTGGATTAGATAAAGTTTACACATCAGTAAAAGATGGTAATCCATTAGATGAAAGTAATGAGGTACATAAGAAATATGATAACCCATTTGAAAAACTAAAAACTACAGATGGTACATCTCACAATATAGAAAAATTAGATTCATCAGAACTAATTAAGGGATATGAAACAATTGCATATGGTAAAATGCCCGATAGAGCGGCGAATGATACCGAAAATAATGATTTCAGAAGTTTATTAACTGGTGATGAAAAGAAAAGAGCTGATAAAGCTAACTATAGCAGAAAAAATATTACTACATCATTCGGATTTACAAATCCTGGTAAAGTTGGAGCAGATAGAACTGATTATAATAAATCACATGCAGCAGACCCAATTCAAAGTGGGGCAATTGGTAGTGAAAGTAATGATTTAGTAAAATTAATATTTGATATACATGGTGGTGGTTCTAAACTACAATTTAGAGGGGCAGTTAGTGGTATAACAGAAACATTTTCTCCATCTTGGGAAGGTATGCAGTACTCTGGTAGAGCTGATTCTGCCTTTAAATATTCATCATTTGAAAGAACTCTTGGTTTTAATTTTCAAGTATATCCAACATCAAAAGCAGAATTAAAACCACTATATTCTAAATTACAAAGATTATCTACAATGACAATGCCTAATTATGGTAATGGTAAAAAGGGATTTGAAGGTATTTTATTAGATTTCACATTAGGTAAATTATGGGAGAAGCAATTATCTTTAATAGATTCGTTATCATACTCATTTTCAGATGAAACACCTTGGGATATTGACGCAGGTGCATCTATGGGTATTGATGTTTCCATAGGATTAAAATTATTAGGTAATGTAGTACCTACATATAATTCAAAAGTTTATGATTTAGGTGGGATATAAGATATGGCAAATAGATACGAAAATATAAAAATATTAAGAACTGAAATGGGTAAACGTTTCAAAAAAACTGTGATATATCCTAAGATGGAAAAATCTTCTGAAGATATGTACATCATATCAATACAAGGTGATAGATTAGATAACTTAGCTCATAAATATTATAAAAATTCACTATTGTGGTGGATAATAGCTAGAGCTAATAATTTAGGTAAAGGTGATATGGAAGTGCCAATTGGTAAGCAATTGAGAATACCATATAATTATATTGGAATTTATGATGAATATTTAGAATTAAATAAAAGGTAATAAGTTATGTCAGGATTTGATAAAGATTTTCCCGATGATGTTTCTACAGAACTTCTACTCAGAGAAGGTTACGTTAGAGATAAAGATATAAATTGGAATTATAAAAAATATGCATATATTACAGTACGTTCTACTGGTGAAAGTTCAACAGTTATAAAACCAGAAACAGGTTTAAAATTAGGTGATGGGGCTGATTGGAATGATAAACCTCATATTGGGTTATATAGTAGTGAAGGTGGTGTTCGTAAATTTAAACCTCAATTAAAATCATGTAAAATAGTAAATGAAGGTGGACAGGATTATACAGATGCATATCTTTATAATGTAGAATTCTCATTTACAGTATGGACTCAAGATGATTTAGATTTAGCAGAATCATGTTTTATGAGAGTTGGTGGTGAAATAGAGTTATCATTTGGATGGAGAGGTTCATCAAACGGAGTAAACGCAAACTCAATTAAAGCAAATATTTTTAATTATGATTTTAGCATGAATGAAGATGGTTCATTTGATTGTAATGTAAAAGCAATGTCACCAGCTGGATTATGGAGTGGTGAAGATATGGGGTCTACATCAGAAATTCAAGTAGATGAAGATGAAGAGCCGGTTAACTTTTTATCCCAATTAGAAGCTTCTTGTAGAGATGCATTTAGTATAGATTCAGATGATGGTCCTGATTCTGTTAAAGGGTTAACTAATAATAAACTTAAAATTGTTAGTCATAAATATGAAGGATTAAATGGAACTTATGGGGCAGCTGAATTAATTATAGAACCAGGTTTTTGGAATGATGATGAACAATATATATTCTATACAACTATAGGAACTCTTATAAGATATATAAATTCCAAAGGTGATGATGAAGGTAATAACTACGTTGTAGCAGAAAAAGGAGATATTGGTTACAATTGGCCAATAAGCCAAACGTCTGGAGTAGGTTCAGCAGACCCTAAAGATTTCTTTTTACCAGGTAAACAGGGTGTATATGGAGACCCATCTGTAGATGAGAACTCAGCAAACTTCGCTAAATGGGGCCCTAATTTGGAAAGTGGAGCAACTTACGATAAAAACCCAATTGAAAAAATAGCAGTATCATTTACGTTTTTAACAAAAACATATCAGAGTATGGCAGATAAAACAAAGTCTGTTGGTGGATTTAAACAATCAGTAAAAATAGCAGAGTTTTTAAAAGCTATATTTGATAGATTGGAAAATCTAACAGGTGGGTTAGTAGGATTAGGTGCTATTCCAATGAAGAATAAGAAACCATTACAATTAGGAGATTCAGAAGCACCATTTGATATAACAATACTTAATAGAAAAACTGTAGCCCCTAAAAAAACAATAGTATATCCCTTTAAAGTAGCTGGAAGAAAGTCAATATGTAAATCAGTATCACTAAGTAGTGAATTCGATTCTGATTATGTTTTAATGGCAACTAAAGCTAATATAGAAAAGGGTACATCAAACGGACATCGGTTAACTACCGATTATGGTGGTATATACCCACCAAATGGAGAATTTATACCATCTATAGATGACCAAAAAGATAATAAAGCTTTAACAGATTTACGAAATAGAATTGGTGAAAAAGGAGCATCTCCAGAAAGATTATCTTCATATGGTGATGCTTGTAGAGCGTTTATTATTAGGCAAGCTGGTGAGGGTGAGTTAAAAAAAGGTAGATATGGTGAAATACAATATACGTTGAATCTTAGTGTTACAATAGATGGTATTTGGGGAATCCCATTTTTAGCACCAATCACAATTGATAGGTTACCTGCAATATTCAAATCTAAAGATGTGTTGTTTAGTATAACAGCCGTTAACCACGAATTTGATGGTAAAGGTGGATGGAATACATCTTTAGAAACTGTAATGAGGATACCATAATGGCTAGAAGTGAATTTAAAAGAAAACGACATTATTATACTAAAGCTCAAATTGAAAGTGGTTTAATGACCGACGGTAAGGAGTGGATGTTCATAGATGGTACAGAGTATATAGGACAATATCACAAATATACCACTAAGGAAACATTTTCAGAAATTAATTTTGTAAAAGGTAAATCAAGAAAGTTAATACCATATGTAAATGTAAGTTCATTGGGTGTAGAAACATTAGAAGGTCTTGATTTAGCTAAAAACTTTCACTATGATGAAATTAAAACGTTAGATATTGAAAAAACCACCAAACCAAATTCAGATATAGAACCTATTAAAGATAAAGATTTAAAAAATGGGTATTTAGAACGATTTTTTGGATACAAATATGATGATACTTGTATAGAACTTAACGAAGAAAAATTTAATCAAATAGGAACTGATAAAGGGTTATCAGGTGTAACATATAAAAAGGTAAAATTAAAATGGAAAATAATTGGACCTGTTTATGATGTTAAGAATGAAAAGGGTGGTATAGTAGACTATGGTGTATTTGATACAAACAAACGAACAGTGGCTTTGATATCTGAGGACTACCCATCAATAAAGTTCAAATTATTAGATTTTTTACAATTCTACCAACCATAATAACTTTAACAAAGATTTAACAATTTGTTAACATTAAAATTTGGTAAATCCAGTAAAAAGTCGTATATTAGTAGTGTAATAAGGGTTAAGAGTTTAACCGATTTAATAATTAAAAAATAGAGATATGAGTTACGATAAATATCAATCATGGGAGTGGGTTAATATTCAAAAAGAAATGGAAGAGGATGAAAATTCACCTTCTATAATGGATGATTTTAAAAAATAGAGATATGAGTAGTTTAGATAATATGTTTGGTGGAAATCCAGTAAAAGAAATAAACACAATTTTAGATGAAATGTTACTATTCGTAAAAACGGCTGGTAACGTTACTGATTGTGGAGTTTGTAAAAACACAAAAGTATATTTAGGAAAAGAATGTAAAGTTTGTTTGGATAATTCAAAATAAATTCGTATATTTACATATGGTTAAATTTCTAAGTAGTGGTAACATCACAATGGATAAGGTCTACATTCATCCTATATGGGAGAGTGAGGCTATACATCCTTGTATAGATGGATTATCTATGTTATACATATACGATATAACCAACGATACAGAGGTTCTAATCAACTTAAAAAATATTGATAACCATACAACCACATTAGATGAGTTTACCTTTAAATTCAACGAATCCTACGTTTACGATAATAAATCATTTCTAAACATTCTTCAGCTAGATAATTCAGTTGATGCAGGATTAATAAAATATTTACAATCGAATTCCCAACTCAAATCTTCCCCAACACCAACACATACATTCTACCATCGTAGATTCGGTGAGTTCAAAGGAGTTAATAATCTTATTCCAATATCTAAACATATAGAAATGATAAGAGATGTGAGAAATGAGTTCCTACAATATTACGATTTGGGTTGGGATTCGGATTGTGTGAAGAAATTTTCAAATTTCTATATAAAGCCGCTAAACTTAGTGGAACGAAATGGGATACATACTACAAATGGGTTAGAGTGGACTCAGTATCATCCGTTCACAACAACATCTCGTCCTTCAAACAATTATGGGGGAGTTAATTATGCTGCACTTAATAAAGATGATGGTAGTAGGGATAGGTTTGTTAGTAGGTTCGATGGGGGTAAATTGGTACAATTCGATTACGATGCCTATCACCCACGTATTATTGGTAAGATGGTAGGTGAACCAATTCCAATGGATGTGAGTGGACACCAAACCCTAGCAGATATGTATGGGGTTTCTTATGGTGATTCAAAAGGAATAACGTTTAGGCAATTATATGGTGGAGTGCAAGAGGAATATCTACATATTCCCTTATTCTCAAAAGTTTCACACAAAATCGATAAAATGTGGATGGAGTTTAATCGTAGAGGTTATATAGAAACACCTTTAGGTAGAAAACTCTCAAAAGAGAACTTAAATGATATGAATGCTAACAAATTATTCAATTATATGTTACAGGCAACTGAAACAGAGTTAAATATGATGATTTTAAGTAAAGTAATGGAGTTTTTGGAAGATAAACGCTCAAAAATGGTTTTATATACTTATGATTCATATTTATTGGATATACATTCTGATGAATTTGATAGTTTACAGAATTTAAAGATACTTATAGAGGGGAATGGATTCCCTACAAAGATAGAACTCGGAGATAGTTATTCTAAAATGAATTCTATCGATATAGAAACAATGGATACAATATGAAAGAATTTCTTAACGAAGTAGCTAGGTTATGGTGGGTAGAAATGGGTAATAAACTTACAGACCCTTTATCCGAAGAATCATTAAACGGCTTACGAAAAATATTAAAAGAAGAATACAATTTCGATTCAGAAGTAATCGAATACATCGTAGAATCTGCAGTTAAAACTCCTACTAATTTTCATTTAGGTGGAAATAGAGAATCAGGTATGCAGGTAGGTTCAAATGATACAGCAGTATCTGCACATTTACATAGTGATGAAGATGATGATTTAGATGGGGCAATAGCTTACGATGAACCAATAGAAGAAGAGGAAGAAAAAGATGAAAAAGATACAAAAGATTCAGATGGAGATAGCGAAGAAGATGCTGATGAAAAAGATATCGATGCTATCAGAAAAGGTTCGCTCACTGCTTACGAAAAAGACAAATTAAAAGAAAACTTATTAATTGAAATAGGTTCTATACTTAGTGAAGCAAGTATATTTAACGATAAATATGGTATGGGCCACAAAGTAATGTGGGGTAAATCAGGTGAAAAAGGATTTGCATCTAACTTAGAAGATGGTGCACCAATGATGGTAATGCCTGCAGAAAAAGTAGGAAAAACAGATAAAGTATTTAAGGTTGGTACTAGTGGTAGTAAAGAAGTTTACTTAAAAGATAAAAATGGAAATGTTTACCACTGTATGGGTTCGGCTAGTAAAATAGGTGGGTGGTTTAATCACTATAAAGATAATAACACATTCGATTTAGATACAGATGGTAAAGAAACAGCAGCACTATTAGGTGTTTATATGAACGCTGATAACTATTTAAAACAATTTAATGAACTTAAAGGGAAAGAAGATGCAGGTGATAAACTTCCATCATTAGTTACTAAATTTAAAAATGATGTAGCGGCAACACTAACTGGACAAGATTGGATTAGTAATGTGTTAGTGAGTAAGTTAAGTAAAGCATCACTACCCAATGTTATTCAGGTATGTGCTATCGCAGCAGGTATGGATAAGTTCTGTCAAACAAAAGGAATAAAGGGTTATAGTATAATTCACAAAAGTATAGAAGATTACTATACAGCTGAGATGAAAAACCCATATACAAAGACTGAGGGTGGTAAAAAGAATACAGCAGATTGTATTATCTTAAAAGGTAATCCTGGTTCATTCTTAAAAAATATGGAATCCGAAAAGATTTCATATGAAGCTAATGGATTATGTAGATTAGCTAGTGGTGAAGAGTTCTTTCAAGTTTCACTAAAACAAGCAGCAGATAACGCTCAATTAGGAAAAATTACTTCGGATTTCTCATCGGCATTTGGAATGTTATCTAATAATGATTTATTCAATATGTACTTACATGAGAATTCACAAATTATTTTAGATGAGGGATTAAAAGATTTATTTAATAAAGGGTTGGAGTTTGTAAAATCAGTTGGTAAAAAAATAGTTGATAAAATTTACCAAATTGGTAATAGATTTCAATCTTACTTTAAAACTAATCTAAAAGGTTTAACGAAAAATCAAAAGAAAGCTGAAAAGAAAGTTGATGATTTCATAATGAACCTTAAAGTAGATAAAAAGTATCTTAATGAAGAATTACTTTTAGAGAAAAAGGGTAAAATAACCTTAGATGATAAAGTTGAGGCAGTAGCTAAAGATGCTAACGCTATGAATTTGGTTTATTCAAATGTTCAATCAGAATTTCAAAAAGTTTTAACTAAATCAACAAAAGCAGGTATAGCGGCAGTAGGAGCTAGTACATTTCCTGTAACTAAAAAATATACTCCAGATTTGGTTAGAAAGTTAATGGCTAACACAAAAGCATATTATTGTATAAATCAAATGTTAGGTGGAGTATCTGCTCAAAAGAAAGATTTAGAAACATTGTTTACAGATATGTTAGCGTTAGAAAAGGAAATGTACTTTGGAAGAACATCATTACCATTAGTAAAAGTATTTGGATTAAAACCAGATGGAAGTGGAACTGCTTGGAGTTTCTTAAAGACAGGTAAAGAATTTGTAGAAGAGCGTGTATCTGCGTTTACTGATATGCCTGAGCATGTACTTATAGTATCTAGTACAGAACAAAGTGGTAAGGGTTATATGAATATTACATGTCTTATGTTAAGTCATTTGGATTCAAAAACACAAACACCTAAATATAATATGGTAACTATGAGAACTAATAGTACACTTGGGGCATCTTTTGTAATAGAAGGTTCAAAAGTAGTGGATATGGCTTACATTAAAAAGAATACATTAAATTAATACGGAGAGAATGAGTGAGAACGCAACTACTATGTACGTTTACAACTGAATCTTCGTTTGAAGAGTTGTTAACTAAGATTTTTGATGGATACCAACTATTCAGTAGAAAGATATTCATACTGAAATTAGAACCATCTAAAGAATTGGTAATTAGTTACAATATTATACCAAATAGAGAAAATCGATTTTTACCTAATAGTATAATGGTACATAGAAAAAAAGAATCTAATACAATCTATACAATCAACGCTCTGAATCGTTTGATTAAAGAATTGAATGGTGGAGTAGAAGATAAATCGTATCAAGTTGATTGGAATGAGTATAGAAACTCAATCATACTTACAGCTGGCGATGGATACAAAACAATGAAAACAAAATTATTCAGAATAGTTGATGTTAACTAAAAAATTTTAATATTTATAGTATATGAACAAATGTAATTGTACCGAATGTATTTGTGAAGCAAAAGAAGAGTGTAGCTCATCTTGTGGTTCGAACAATCAATGTGATTGTTGTAAATAAATCAAAATATATTTGGTAGTTTGAAATATTTGTTGTATATTAGTACCATATCAACACATGGGATTAAATAGTGGTGTTGAAATAAAAAGTGAAATATAATTTGGAAGTTTGGAAAAACTTTCGTATATTTGTTTAAATAATAATTAATAATAACTAAAAAAAGGTAAATTATGGCAATTGACTTAAATGCAATCCGAAACCGTCTGGACAGTTTACAGACGAAAACTACAAAAACTGACAACCTATGGAAGCCAAAACCTGGCAAGCAACAAGTAAGAATCGTTCCTTACGTTCACAATCCATCAAATCCATTTATCGAATTATTTTTCCACTACAACTTTGGTGGTAAGAATATTCTATCACCTCAAACACATGGTGAAGCAGACCCATTAGTGGAGTTCGCTGACCAATTGAAATCGACTGGTGATAGAAACGATTGGAATCTTTCAAAACAACTTACTCCTAAAATGAGAACTTATGTTCCTGTTATCGTTAGAGGTGAGGAATCTGAAGGAATCAAATTTTGGGGATTTGGTAAGACTGTGTATCAAGAACTACTTGCTTTCTTCGCAGACCCAGATTATGGTGATTTAACAGACCCGACTAGTGGTAGAGATATTACTGTTGAGTTTAAAACCGCTAAAGAGTTAGGTAAAAACTATCCTGAAACTTATATCAGAGTTAAACCGAACCAAACTCCAATTACTGAAGATAAGACTGTATTAGAATCAGTAAAAGACCAAATTGAATTACCAGGTATGTTTAAGAAATATACTTATGATGATATGAAAGGTTTATTGGAAACTTGGATGGAGCATGGTACTGTAGGGGATGATTCTAAAGAAGAAGAATCTACACCAACTCAAAACACTACTCAAGCAGCACCTGCGCCGGCAGCAGCTACGAGTAATTCT
>Ga0209532_1001023_pt1 | contig 22999 bp, 18 predicted proteins | sample COG_02_FD_184746 | JGI IMG/M metagenome (GOLD analysis project Ga0209532, IMG submission 184746) | Pelagic Microbial community sample from North Sea - COGITO 998_met_02 (SPAdes) (version 2) | ecosystem: Environmental > Aquatic > Marine > Neritic zone/Coastal water | place: Helgoland, sampling... | reverse complement strand
AGTCTTTTTGCACCTGATGCTTGCGTATCACTCGACCAATCATAAAGCGCAGTAAAACCGTCACAAAAGCCGATGAGGAGCCATGCCCCGAGACATCGGCAAAGTAAAACAGCAGATAGCGACCGAGAACAAAGTTGTAACCAACAAAGTCGCCGCTCAAATAGAGTGAGGGTGTTATGGAGTGAGAAATTTCATAGTCGCCAAATTTAAGCGGGCTCTCTGGCATCAGACTTTTTTGCACTTCGAGGCCAGCCATCTGGTCTTGCTTCAATAGGTGCAGGCTCTCGTGTAAATTCTGATTAGTCTTTTCTAACTCGCTGCGATAGAGGCGTTTCTGATCACGAGAATCAGCCAGACTATCAACTCGCTCAAGAATGGCTGCGAGCTCTTTGTCACTGCTATGAGGAAAGGCGACATCGGCCACGCCGAGGCGAAAGTAGTCAGCAACGAGATGACTTTGATCGGCACCCAACAGGATAATAACGAGAAATTCAGCTGCTAGAGCCTTGAGGTATTCGCGCTGACTGTCACTTTCAATAGCAAGTTTATCTGCACTGACTAGCAGCGGCTGTAGCATTGGGTCCTGACATCGAGCGCGTATAGCCTCGATATTTTGCAGCGCAGTCGACTGAGTAATCAGCAGCTGCAGACTGTTACTTGCCCCTTGAATGCTGGGTTCTTTTTCGCCAAGAAAAAAAATCAGATCTGACGGTGCTTTCATCGCTAATACGGCTTTCGCAGGTGGTCGTTTAAGGCTCATAGTTAAACATTAACGCTAAGCCAACTGTCTCACTATTTAATAATCGTCAAAATCATCAAAGTCGCCAAAATCGTCTTCTATTGAGCCATCGTTAACCAGATACCTGGTGCGCTGCAAATAGACATCTCGAACAAACAGATATTTGTCTCCAGAGGACATTTCATCCAGTCCCAAAAAGCCGACTCTAGTATTTAGGAGGTCCACTGCTGTGACGGAGTTTTTCGTCCTGACATCATCTGAATAGGAGAAGGGATCGGTAAAACTATCGACAAACTTACTCGGCGCGTCGCGCAATGTCGAGGGGCCCATCAGCGGTAGCATCAGGTACGGACCTTCCCCTACTCCCCAGACTGCCAGGGTCTGGCCAAAATCTTCGCCATCACTCTCGCTAAGGCCTGCACGCTCGGCGACATCAAAGAGACCTGCCATACCGATTGTCGAGTTGATCAGAAACCGGCCGCCGTCATGACCAGCTTGCTTAAACTTCCCCTGCAACAAATCATTGGCTACATTGGTAAGCTCATTGAGATTGCTAAAGAAGTTATCAATGCCGCGCTCTAATGGGTTGGGTATAACATCTCTGTAGACAACAGCAATTGGCCGCAATGCATAGTGATCAAGGCGCTCATTGAGATAAAACATGTTGCGATTGATGCTTTCCAGCGGATCTACTTCTTCAGCATAGAGCGATGAGCTGAACAAGGTCAGTGCTAATATGATTGTCGTCAGCAGTTTAGCGGCCGACTGTGGGAGAGTGGAGAAGGGCAAAAGCGTCATAGGTACTCGTAAGTTGTCCGTTCACAAATAGTGCTATCTTACTGCCCTATTTGCTTGCCGTACACTGCAGAAGCACTCTCAGCACGAATAATTAATATATTCCGCAGATTATATCTTTGCTGCGCAGTTGCGAGAGAAGATCGGCACCGAATTCAAGTATGGCAGCAGGATTGGAATAGCCAATCTCAGCGGCTAATTGAACTAAAGCGGCCCTGCCGGTAAGCCGATTTTGATCTAGAATCTGCAGCAGTCGATGGGTAGTTTGATTGATCTCCATAAACCCGACCTGCATCTGACGGTCACGATAAATAACGATTTGGGTGCTATCAGCGGATGCTTCAGTTGGCTGAAAATCTGGCCCAATCAGATGAACCGGGTAATGGTAGCTCATCACCCACGCCAGCGGCGAGATCACTGGCTGATTCTCAAGTAAATCTCCCTCTTTGCGCACTTCCGGAAAGTCTATAACTGACACGTCTAGGGCTAACTCTACCCACTCGTAGTGCGCCAATTGCAGCATAAACACAGGGTCCTGTGACTGAGTGATGCGTTCGCTTTCGAGATAGTGCAAAAACTCGACCCCTATATCCAAAAAGTAGGGACTGTGACTTTGGTGGCGATGTACGAAGTCACGCACCATTGCAGTCCATCGCTCAGGGTCAGTGATGGATTTAAGGATCGGAAAGCCATTGGCAATAAAGGCTTCGATATTGTTAAAAAACAAGCTTCTGTAGATTTCCAGACGGCGATCTTCGATGCCCTCAGGGGCCGGATTGGACAGAGGGTTTCTGATGTGTGCGGCCAGTTCAAACTGCGCGCGCTGAAAGGCCGGCTGAGACCCAACCTGAAGGTCTTTTCTCATACCTTTGCCAGCTCAATGCCAGTCTTAGAGGGCTTTTGGCTACCCTGCTCTGCTATGCCATTGCTTTGATTAGCGTACTTGTGCTGATAGTCTCTTATCCGGTTGACTTCCAGCAGCAGCTCATCAACGGGAGGAATATTAAAATCTCTCTCTAGCAGGGTGGGAAACGAGCCAAACTCGGCATAGGCCGCATCCAACAGCTGCCAAACCGGGTCAATCACATCGGCACCATGAGTATCCACTCGCAGATCTATAGCCTCTTCGTAGTGGCCGGCAATATGGCCATAGGCAATGCGCTTACCGGGCAGTGCCTTTAAGAATTCATAGGGGTCGTACTGGTGGTTAATGCTGTTGACATAAATATTGTTCACGTCGAGCAGCAAATCGCAGTCGGCTTTCTCTAATACCGCATTGAGAAATTCGATCTCCGACATTTCCTGCTGTGGCGCAGCGTAATAGGAGACATTTTCCATGGCGATACGCTGACCGAGAAAGTCCTGAATCTGGATGATTCGTTCGGCAACATAGTTCACCGCCTCTTCAGTAAAGGGAATCGGCATCAGATCATAGAGATGACCGCTGTCGCTGCAGTAGCTGAGGTGCTCGCTGTAACAGCGTATTGAGTGCTCTGACATAAAGGCTTTAATAGAGCGCAGAAGCTCCCAGTCGAGCCCGGAGGGCGAGCCGATAGAGAGTGAGAGTCCATGCATGACAAAGGGGAACTTTTCGGTATAACGGCGCAGAGCTGCGCCATAGCGACCACCGACATTAATCCAGTTTTCCGGCGCCACCTCCATAAACTGGACCTGTTCAAGAGACACTGGGGAGAGAGTTTCGCAAAGCGAGCGCCGCAACCCAAGGCCTGCCCCCTGAACAGGGTACTGATGCGTCATCAGCTAAACAATCCTAGGGATAGAATTGACAGTGTTAATGGGGTCTTTAGACCAGACCAACAACGCGGGGCACAAGAGCATTAAGCTGCTCCGCCGCAGCTACCTTCGCTGTCAGCTTTGTCACCACCACAGCTACCTTCGCTATCGGCTTTTTCAGCGCCACATTTGCCTTCGCCGCACTTGCCTTCAGTTTCGGCTTTGGCCTTGCCTTCGCCGCACTTTCCTTCACCACATTTGCCTTCAGAGTGAGCCTTGGCTTTGCCTTCTCCGCATTTTCCTTCGCCACATTTTCCTTCGGCATGGCCTCCAGCAAGATTGTAGCCAGAGCGCAATTGATCGGCCTGGAAAGGGTTTTCAGAAGCAAAGGCCGTTGAGGACAATGCGACAGCTGAGAGCGCTGTGGCAGCGACAAAGGCTGAGCCAATAGCGGTGACAAGTGGATTGGTTTTTTGTTTATTCATTCGACTTTCTCCTTGTGATGGCAATGCTGCCAGATGGTTTTTCCCTGTATCCCAGTTCAAGACCGAATTGAGATGCTATTCTGACCTAACAGTAGCAAAGAAGTTTCACTTCAGAATGATTTTTTAAGCGCGATGATCTAAATAGCACTGCCTAACAGGCAGGCTAGCCGGCTTGAACGCGGAAGCGCCGCAACTGCTCATCAATCTCGGCCCAGCGTTTGTTTAAACGCTTCAATGAGACTGGCACTTTGGTCTTTAATTGCTGGGCAAACAGCGACACCCGGTACTCTTCGACCAGCCAGCAGTAGTCGAGCAACGCGGCTTCAAGGTCGCTTGAAAGCGGCTGATCTTCAACCAAGGCCTCCCGGCATCCGCTCAATAGATCACTGATCTCGGCTATATGCTGACGATCTTTACTCTGCTGGACAGTCAGCTTTTCGACTCGCACCTGAATCGCTTTAATATAGCGCGGGTAATGGCTGATGGTTTCATCGGTGACGCTGCTCAGCGTCTCGGAGGCAAACAGCCAATCGAGCTGATTGCGAATATCCTCAGCGGCGTAAATAGCCGGCAAGCCCATAGTTCGCAATTGCTTTTGCAGATCATGCAATCGTGGCAACAGCGATTCAATCGACGCCGCATAGTCTTGAGCCAGTCCGACGACTTGGCTGATACCCTTTTCGAAGGCCTGATCAAACTGCTGTTGGTCTCTGACAACTTTCTGATCCACAAATAGAGCCTGTTGAAAACTGGCACTGATCAACGCCTCAATTAAGCGCTGACGGGCACCGATATTTGCCGCCTTCAATGCAAGATCTTTGCCGCGCAACAGGTTCTTCTCTAGGTATTTAACCTGCTCACGACCTCGCAACAGCGCCAGTCGCAGCTGCTCCTGACGACTGATCTTTTCCGCTTGCAAGGGATTGTCTAACACTTCGAGGGATACAGAGTCGCCGCAGTCACGCAGCGCTGGCCACGCTTTAATGCTGATCTTGCCATGCTGTAGTGCCACTTCTTCTGGCAACTCATCGAAGTCCCATTCAGTGATGCCTTGTCGCGACGAGCTCTGATCCGCGGCCTTCTCGAGACCCTGACTAATCTGCTGTTTAAAGTCCCGTTGCAGTTGCTCGAGGCTACGGGCCATGGCAATGGTGGCACCATGTTCATCTTCCAGTACAAAATTCATCTGGTACCAACTGTCGAGACTCTCTGGACGCCACTGTTCGGGTTCGATGATTACTCCGCTAACGGTGCGCAGATGCTCTGCAAGTACCTCAGTAAGAGGTCGGTCCTGGGGCTTGGCTTTGCGGAGAAAAACGTCCACATGATCGGGCACCGGCACAAAGTGTCGGCGTGTCTGTTTCGGTAGGCTTTTAACCAGGGCTATACACTTGTCCCGCAGCATACCTGGAACCAGCCATTCAAAGAAGTATCTTGGCAGTTGATGCAATAGCGCCAATGGCACCACGGCGCTGACGCCATCCTCTGCGTGGCCGGGCTGAAAGTGATAGCGCAGCTGGTAGGGAATACCATCACAGCTAATAGTTTCCGGGAACTGCGCCTGCTCATCCTGAGACAGTCCGCGAAGCAATAGATACTCTTTATCTATCAACAATAATTTGGGTGTTTTGGCCTCGGCTTGTTTGCGCCATTTTTCAAAGGCTGCAAGATTGTAGATGCCCTCGGGGACCAGCTGATCGTAGAAATCGAATATGGCCTGCTGCTCGACCAGCAGATCTCGACGGCGGAAGCGATCTTCCAACGCTTGCAGCTCTTCCACCAACTTGTGGTTATGCTTGTAGAACTCGCCCTTGCCACGATAACCCTCTTCCACCAGCGCCTGCTGGACAAAGACTTTCCGCGCGTCCTGAGGTGCGACCTGACCGTAGACACGGTTTTTGTTTTCAACAATGCTCAGGCCGAACAATGTCTGGCGTTCTTTGGCCATAACCTGGCCGGATTTTTTATTGTAGAAAGGTTCGCTGTAGCTCTTTTTTACCAGGTGGGCGGCCAGTGGCTCGAGCCAGTCTGAGTCGATTTTGGCAACGGTTAGGGCGAACTGTTTGGTGGTTTCCATCAGCGAGCCAGCCATCAACCATTTCGGTGGTTTTTTGCTTAACCCAGAACCGGGGAAGATAAAAAATTTACGATTGCGGGTACCCAGATATTCCCATTTGTCCTGGAGAATACCCACCTGCCCCAACAGTCCTGAAAGAATCGAACGATGGATAGCATCCTGTTCCGCGGGCTCCGTATTGGACGTCAACTTAAGCCCACGGCAGGCGGTGTGAACCTGATGATGTAAATCGCGCCATTCTCGCATCCGTAAATAGGAGACATGGTTGCTCTTGCAGTAACGGCTGTATTGATTACCCGACAGCTGCTGGCGCTGCTCTTCAAAGTGGCGCCACAAATTGAGCAGCGAAACAAAGTCGGAGTTGGGCTCCTGCCATTTTTTATGACTCTGATCAGCGGCCTGTTGCTTGTCCGCAGGTCGCTCTCGCGGATCCTGAATACTGAGACCAGTGGTGATAATCATCACTTCTGCGAGACAGCCATTATTGGCACTCTCTAACAGCATGCGCGCAAAACGCGGGTCCAGTGGAATATTCACCAACCGTTTGCCGAGACTGCTCAACTTGTTGTCTTCGGTGACTGCTTGCAGCTCTTCCAGTAGTTTAAAACCATCGCTGATCATGCGTTGGTCTGGGGGGTCAACAAAGGGGAAGTTGCGGATATCGCCAATACGCAGGTGCAGCATTTGCAAGATTACCGCGGCTAGATTGGTGCGGATTATTTCCGGGTCGGTAAACGCCGGACGGCCCTGAAAGTCTTCCTCGGAGTAGAGTCGGTAACAGACGCCATCGGCAACTCGACCACAGCGCCCAGCACGCTGATTGGCACTGGCCTGTGAGATCGCCTCAATGGGCAGTCGCTGGACTTTGGTACGGAAACTATAGCGCGACACTCGCGCCCTGCCTGTGTCTATTACATAGCGAATCCCGGGCACTGTGAGAGAGGTTTCCGCGACATTGGTACTGAGCACGATACGCCGTCCACGGTGAGGCGAAAAAATCTTGCTCTGCTCTGCGAGACTCAACCTAGCATAGAGCGGCACCACTTCGGTATTGGGCAATTGGGCGCGCTTAATCGCCAGGTTCACTTCACGGATCTCCCGCTCGCCACTGAGAAAAATCAGTACGTCACCGGCCTTTTGATTGCTGTGAATATCCTGTAAACAGTCGACGATCATCTGATCGCGATCCGTATCCACGTCGTCTGGGTGATTGTAGATAACCTCCACCGGAAAGCTGCGCCCCGAGACTTCAACCACAGGGGCGTCGTTAAAATGTTTGGAGAACTTGGCGACATCAATGGTCGCCGAGGTGATGATGATTTTTAGATCCGGCCGCTGGGGCAGCAGATTTTTCAGGTAACCGAGCAGGAAATCAATGTTTAGGCTGCGCTCATGGGCCTCGTCAATAATCAGGGTGTCGTAAGCGCTGAGAAAGCGATCGCGCTGAATTTCGGCTAACAAAATGCCGTCGGTCATCAGCTTGATCAAGCTATTAGGCGCGCTCTGATCGGAGAAGCGCACCTGATAGCCCACTGCTTCGCCGATTTTGACCTTGAGCTCTTCAGCAATACGCGTGGCGACGGTGCGGGCGGCGATCCGCCGTGGCTGGGTGTGGCCAATTAGGCCTCTGACACCGCGCCCAGCTTGCAGACAAATTTTCGGTATCTGGGTGGTTTTACCTGAACCGGTTTCGCCAGCCACGACAATCACTTGATGTTTATTGAGTAGCTCGGCAATTTCATCGGCGCGGGCGCTCACCGGAAGCTCAGGATAGGTAAAAGCGGGAATAGTCCGACGACGACTGTCGGTCAATGCCTGGGTTTTTAACAGCGCTGCATGCCATTGCTGCCAGCCAGAGCTAATATCGCGACCACGTTTATGCTGCTGGGCGAGCTCTCTGAGCTGGCGACTAAGTCTAAAGCTATCTCGAGTGCTGGCTGTTTGGTCGACCAATAGTTGCAGTCGCTGAAAATCTTGCTGACCGCTGGGTAGATCAGGTGCAGGCTGGTTTGTCATGAATAGGTATCAGTCGCCGCCATTCATCCAGACACAGGTGCCGCTGCTTTTGTTAATCGCCTCGAGCTTCTGCTGGTGGAGTTCTATCTCTTCCTGACTGGCTGTGACAATGCGCAGGGGTTGGCGATCTTGCGCCAAGCGACGGATATCGCCGCGACTACTGTCTTGGCCACCGTCAGAGGACTGTTGACCGCTGATATTGAGATTCACCTGTCCGCCTGTCATCAACAGATAGACGTCGGCGAGAATCTCGGCATCCAAGAGTGCGCCGTGAAGGTCGCGCTGGGAGTTATCGACGCCATAGCGTTTACACAGGGCGTCGAGATTGTTTTTCTGTCCCGGGTGCTTTTGTCGCGCCAGAGCCAGCGTATCAATAATCCGACAGCTGCTTTCGATTACCTGATAGGCACCTTTGAGTTTGGTGATCTCGTGATTGATAAAACCGACATCAAAGGGGGCGTTGTGAATAATAAGGTCAGCGCCGTCAACAAACTCAAGGAACTCTCGGGCGACAGTTTCAAATAGCGGTTTGTCCTCGAGAAATTGATCACTGATACCGTGCACCTCTATAGCGCCGGCATCCACCTTACGCTGAGGATTGATGTATTGGTGGTAATGTCTGCCAGTGAGCTTGCGCCCGACTAACTCGACACAGCCGATTTCAATAATACGGTGGTCCTGCGAGGTTTCTAGGCCGGTGGTCTCTGTATCGAGGACAATCTGTCTCATGTTTTCTGCTGCTTATAATGTTGTCTTGATTGGTTCGTTAAAGTTCATCTATACCGCGATTAGCCAGCTGATCGGCAATTTCATTTTCAGCGTGCCCACTGTGCCCTTTTACCCAGTGCCAATCAATATCATGTTGCGTAATCACGGCATCCAGCTTCTGCCACAGATCGACATTCTTCACCGGCTTCTTGCTCGCGGTTTTCCAGTTGCGTTTTTTCCATGCCGGCAACCATTCTTGAATGCCTTTAAGCACATAGGTGGAATCTGACGTAATCGATATTTTACAAGGTTGACTCAGGGCAGCGATGCCCTCAATAACCGCAGTCAGCTCCATGCGATTATTAGTGGTATCCGCTTCACCTCCACAGAGGGTTTTTTCTTTGTCACCGTAGCGCATTAGTACGCCCCAGCCACCGGGGCCCGGATTGCCGCGGCAGGCGCCGTCAGTAAATAGCTCAACTGCTTTCATACTCGACCCTTAGGTTAGTTTCTTACTATTTGGTTACTACTCGATTGCCGCTTTATTATTGTGACTGTTGTTTCTGTTATGAGGTGCCCGTTTAATCCCGCTGGAGGCACGCAAGCCGTTGCTCGCGGCCCGTTTCCATAAAGGCAATGCCGTCCCTCGTGGTACACGTTTTACGGCATGAATCATATAGACGTTGCCCAATGGAAAGCGGATTTTTTGGCAGGCTCGCTCCCAAAGACTGTCGCGCTGCGCCCAGTCAGGAGAATGTAGTGGAGGATTATAGGCGCCGTGCTCAATTTGTACGACATGGAAATTAAGCAGCGACAACCAATCAATAAGACGGCCAATACGCAGGTTGTGAAACCGGTACTGGGACTGTTTCGAGAACAGTTGCATAGGGAATTTAAGCAGACCCATGGGGCCGTAGGGGTTGAACATGCAGATAATCAAATGGCCACCGGGCATCACCACCCTGCCCGCTTCAGCCAAAACCGCCTTCGGCGACGTGGAAAACTCCAGGGCATGATGCAGTAGCATCACGTCAATGGTCTCCGACATCAGGGGCAGATCCATATAGTCAGAAATAGCCGCATGACCTGCCTTGAGCTCTGAAGGATGCATACTGAAGCGATGAATATGATCAAAGCAGTCGAGCGTCTCAGCATCTTCGCTCAGCCCCAGGCGCAACATTCTGTACCCCGGCAAGGTAGAACACTTTTCGCGCAGAATACGTCTTTCACAACTGACTAAGTAACGGCCAAAATCAGTGTCCAGCCAACGCCGGATATCCTCGCACACAAGAGCCAAGTCCTTCACTTTGACTCGGTTAAGCAGGCCCTCACCGGCGCGGCGGAGGCGTTTTAAAAACACGGTAAAAAGAAGATCGTTATCATGGCCGATATTATGTTCCCTGAGTTGCCTAAAGGCCAGCCCATGACTTCCTCTTATGAGATGATCTTGGAGCAATCCAATCGCTGTCATTTTGGTCACTGTGAAGCAGAAGATTGTGTCGCCTTCGTCTGATCGTTACAATCCCGTCGTCTTTATCACTGTGAGAATGCAACTTGCTGTCTGTAGCTCTAAAAGCATCTTCCGAGCGGCTTTTTCTGCCTCTCTGTATATCGTTGGCTGCGCTCAGCTGTGCGCAGTTGCCTGAGCAGGATCCCATTGCGGCGACAAATGCAGAGCCAACTACTCTAGTGATGGCGCTAAATCTCGATAAGCCGTCAGAATTAGATGATAAAACCCTGAAAGCTGAGCCCCTTGATCAGGCTGAAAACACTGAACTAGTTGAGACTCTCCCCACTGACCTGTGGCAGCGATTGAGGAGCGGTTTTGCCTTAACACCTGAGAGGATCCCGGCAAGCGTTGTCAAACAGCGTGACTGGTACCTGCGCAATCCAAGTTACCTAAAAACTGTTTTCGGCCGAGCCGAACCGTTTATTTTTTATGTCACCGAGCAGCTGGCGGAGGCTGGCCTGCCCCTAGAGCTGGCGCTGCTGCCAATTGTAGAGAGCACCTATGATCCCCTAGCCTATTCTCATAGTCACGCAGTTGGACTCTGGCAGTTTATTCCTTCAACTGGCGAGTCTCTCGGGCTCCGGCGCGATCGTTGGTATGACGGTCGCCGCGATGTGGTAGATTCAACCGGCGCAGCGATCACCTACTTAACCCGTCTGCACAGACGTTTTGATAATGATTGGCTATTGGCGCTGGCGGCCTATAACTCCGGTCAAGGCTATGTCAGTAAATCCATCAGACGCAACCGCAAAGCGCAAAAAGATACGGATTTTTGGTCGATCAAGCTGCCCCGAGAAACGCGTAACTATGTACCCCAGCTACTGGCTCTGGCGACATTAATTCGCGACCCAGAAAAATATGGCATTGAGCTGCCAGCAATTGCCAACCAGCCTTTCTTTGAAATAGTCGAGATTAACTCGCAGATTGATTTGCGCACTGTGGTTGAGCTGAGCGGTATTGAACTCGCCGACTTCACCAGGCTAAACCCCGCTTTCCGCCGATCCCTGACACCACCGCAGAAAACCCACAATCTGTTGCTGCCTGTGGGCACTGCACAGCCACTGCGCGACATGCTGGCAACTACTGACCCCAGGAGTTGGGTTCCCTACACCGAGTACGCGGTAACATACGGCGATACACTCTCGGAGATTGCCGAACGCTTTGATATACCAACGGCATGGTTGCGCGAACGCAATAACCTCAAGACTGATCGCCTGCAACTTAAGCAGGTGTTATTAATTCCTCACAGCGGCAATTCTGAGGATTATTTAACCAATGCCAAAAGCGGTGCGTTAGAGCCAAACTATTACACTGTGCGACGTGGTGATTCACTCTGGTCTATCGCCAAGAAATTCAATACCAGCATTAAACGCCTGCGCGAGACCAATAAGTTATCCAGCAATACGCTGCAACTAAATGATCGTTTGGTGGTTGGCAGTCAAGCCGCTGACGTAACGTCGGAGCATGTTCGCAAGCTTTCGTACCGGGTAAGGCGCGGTGACTCCCTGTCGCTGATCGCGAGCCGCTTTGATGTTGCAATTTCAGACATTACTAGCTGGAACCAGATAGGCCGCAGCGCCCTGCTGCAGCCTGGTCAACGTCTGACGCTGTTTATCAATGCTCTAAAGATCTGAATCGCCAGCAAGGTTTATAGATGACCCTTTGCTGAGACTGCTTGAATAGACTGCTGTGCAGGTGCCGAAGGTGGCACCTGCAAGAGTTTGATGGTTTTTAGCCTAAGACCCTAAGCGGAATAGGCTACGCTTTAAAGTTCTATATCGGCACTTGTACGAAGCGATTGCTGCACAGCCTGCAACTCACTACCGCTATTAGATGAAACACCAGCGTAACTGAGGCTAGCCTTCTGCGCTTTACTGAGCTTACTGCTATCGCCTGCCTCGACATCTGTCAGGGCCACCAAGACAAAGTCGCCACTGCGAGTATAGAAGCTTTCAATCAGATCTTTATTAGCCGTAGCCGGAAGCTGGAAAGCAAAGCGTTTGACTTCGCTGTTAATTCCGCCAGTACTGCGCTTGGCATCGAGAACAACCTGCCAATCCAACCCTTCAGCTTTGGCCACTGCCTCAACGTCCTCTCCCGACTCAACTTTGGCCAACAGCTCAGCACCACGGGCCGCAAGGCCGGTGCGAGCCAATTGATCAGTCAATGACGCCACTACTGCGTCCTGCACTTCAGCTAGGCCTTTCTGGCGTGCTGGAATAGACTTATTAAGCTTAACCACCACATAGCGATCATTGCCCAAATCTAACACCTCACTGGCATAGGCGTCTTCTAACACTTCGCTACTGAAAGCTGCCTTGACAACCGCTGGATTGGCGCCGATACCTGCTGCGCCAGCACGTGTAAAGGGTTCTGAAACCTGCGCCGTCAACTCTAGCTCGGAGGCAACCTCAGAAAGGTTCTCGGCGTTGTAGCTGAGCTCTTTCAAACCGGCCAGCTTCTCAACTAACCAGATATCGGTGAGTTCAGCAATCAGCTCCTGCTCGATACGACCGCGCTCGCTGTCAAAGTCGACAATCTGCTCCTGTATGTCCAGCAGCTTGATGAAATGAGTACCGCTGTCAGTGGTTACCGGCGCAGAGACTTCGCCTACCTTAAGGGCTGCTAGCGCAGACTCAAAGGACTCGGGGAAGGTGTCGCCTGAGGTGTAACCCAGGTTGCCACCAAAGTCTGCAGAGCCAACATCTTCTGAGTACTCTTTGGCCAGGGCCTCAAAGCTCTCACCAGCTGCTAGCTTGTCGTTTATTTCAGCTATAACCACGTCAGTTGGCTGCGCCAAAAGAATGTGCGCAGCTTGACGAGAAGTGCTTGATTCTAGGCTTTCACGCTGCTCCTCATAACGCGCCCGGACCTGCTCTTCGCCGACGCTTTGAGTTGCACTAAACATTTCTGGATTGAGTTCGACATAGTCAACAACAACCTGTTCAGGAGCTTGATAGCGCTGTTTGTTGTTTTCGTAATAGGCTGCAATCTGCTCATCACTCAACTGCACTGCGTCGATTGACGGTTGCAGTGGCAAGGTTAGGTAATAGTAGTTGCGCTGCTGCTCGGTAATGCTGGCAATCAGATCTAATTCGCTGGCAGTGACGAAGCCTGATGCGACGAAGCCGCGAACATATTGTTCGACCAATAAGTCGTCCTTGAGCATTTCCAAGAAAGTGCCGCTGGTGAATCCTTGAGCACGGATGGTGTAAAGATAGAGGTCTTGGTCAAAGCGGCCGTCATCTGACAAAAAAGCCGGAGTGCCGAGGAGTAATTTGCTAGTAGTGCGCGACGATATGCCCATACCAGCAGATTTTGCCGACTGAACAAGCAGTTTGCGGCCAATTATTTGTTCCACCACCTGTGGACGGATTAGCTCATCTTCGAGCAATGAGGCATCTAGGCCTTCATTTTCATCGAGAATACGGCGCTTCTCACTGCTAATAGCGCGCAGTACGCTAAACTCTGTAACAGTCTCACCGTTAACGGTGACCGCTGTATCAGCACCACTACCGGACATGGACAGTGAACCAATACCAGAAAAAGCGAAAACAATGGCAATCAAAATAACGATGCCGAAGGCGATGCCTTTCATATTGTGTCTAAAACTGTCTAACATTTTGCTGTCCCTTAATGCTGATAATACGGTAAGTTCGAAGTGTAATTTTTTATACTGGTTCTGATTTGCTATCTATCAGATATCTATCAGATATCTATCAGATATCTATCAGATATCTATTAAATATCTATAAAATAAGTATTAAATGTGTATTAAAAAAGGCGCATCACCGATGCGCCTTTTTACCAAATCAACAACCTTTGGATTTATCTTAGTTAACAGCGTCTTTCAGCGCTTTACCAGCTTTAAAGCTAGGAACGTTAGCTGCTTTAATCTGAATTTCTTGACCAGTCTGCGGATTGCGACCAGCACGAGCTGCGCGGTGCTTAACAGCAAAAGTACCAAAGCCAACCAATGAAACCTGGTCGCCATTCTTGAGTGAACCAGTTACTGCTTCAAGTGCTGAGTCCAGTGCACGGCCAGCAGATGCTTTAGAGATGTCTGCGCCTGCAGCGATTGCGTCGATAAGTTCGGATTTATTCAAGGTATTCCCCTTTTTTTGGAATTAGTAATTTCGTAGTCGAATAGAATGGCTCTCTAGGTGCAAAGTCACTACACATCTGGTCTCAAGCTCAATCGTGAGTACTTTATACCAATAGCTATTTCGATGGTCAAGCTCCTTTCCCCGAAATAGCTATTTTCTTTAAATCTAGTGAGTACTTGGCCTAGAGGACTGTTGGTCCTTATCTTTGGGTGCGCTGCTACGGTTAAATTCTTCGTCGCTTAAGGATTCCGGAGTGTGCTCTAAAGCAATGGCCAATACGTCGTCTATCCACTTCACCTGGCAGATCCTAAGATCGGCCTTAATATTGTCCGGGATCTCCTTCAAATCACTACCATTATCATCTGGGATAATGACTGTTGTGATACCTCCGCGATGGGCTGCGAGAAGCTTTTCCTTGAGTCCGCCAATCTTCAATACCTGCCCGCGAAGTGTTATCTCACCGGTCATGGCCACGTTTGCCTTGACTGGAATACCGGTTAACACCGATACCAGAGCCGTGCACATGCCAACACCGGCGGAAGGACCATCTTTTGGTGTAGCGCCCTCAGGCACATGGATATGTAAATCGTTTTCCTGATAGAAATCCTTGCGTATTCCCAAAGCCTTGGCCCGGCTTCTAACCACTGTAAGCGCTGCTTGAATGGACTCCTGCATCACGTCGCCAAGCGAGCCGGTTTTGATTATACGACCTTTACCGGGGATTGCTGCAGACTCAATCGTCAGTAGCTCACCGCCCACTGAAGTCCAAGCTAGTCCAGTCACCTGCCCTATTTGGTTTTCGGCTTCGGCACGACCGTAGTCAAAGCGCCGAACACCCAGCAGAGACTCTAGCTGCTCAGAGCCAACACTATCTATTGAGGCGGCACCGTCACGCACATGCTCAGTAACAATTTTGCGACAGATCTTGGCTATATCGCGATCCAGTCCGCGCACTCCCGCTTCACGGGTGTAATACCTGATGGCGTCCTGCAGAGCCCCCTGGGTAATTTCCAGCTCAGATTCTTTCAAACCGTTCGCTTTACGCTGTTTAGGCACCAGATACTTTTCGGCAATAGCGACCTTTTCACCTTCGGTGTACCCTGGGATGCGAATCACTTCCATACGATCCAGTAACGGGCCAGGAATGTTCATTGAGTTGGCGGTACAAATAAACATCACATCAGAAAGATCGTAATCCACCTCTAAATAATGGTCGTTAAACGTATGATTCTGCTCTGGATCCAGCACTTCTAGTAGTGCCGATGCCGGATCACCGCGCTGGTCCATGCCCATCTTGTCGATCTCATCGAGCAGGAATAGCGGATTCTTTACCTTTACCTTTGAGAGCTTTTGAATCACCTTGCCGGGCAATGAGCCAATATAGGTCCGGCGATGGCCACGAATTTCAGCCTCGTCGCGCACGCCACCCAAACTCATGCGAACAAACTGTCTACCCGTGGCTCGAGCTATAGATTCACCCAGTGAGGTTTTACCTACACCCGGAGGTCCAACCAAACAAAGTACCGGACCTTTAAGCTTTTTAACACGCTGCTGAACCGCTAGAAATTCAAGGATACGTTCTTTAACCTCTTCTAGTCCGTGATGGTCTTGATCCAGAGTCTGCTGCGCTTCAACCAGATTGTGCTTCACCCTTGAGCGCTTTTTCCAAGGCACTCCGATCATCCAATCGATATAGTTGCGCAAGACTGAGGCCTCGGCTGACATGGGCGACATCATTTTAAGCTTGCTCAGCTCAGACTTGGTCTTCTCGAGGGCAGCCTTTGGCATACCCACCTCTTCAACTTTTGCCTCTAGTTGGTCAATCTCAGAACCAGCTTCATCTATATCACCCAATTCTTTTTGGATGGCTTTCATCTGCTCGTTGAGGTAGTACTCGCGCTGACTTTTTTCCATCTGCTTTTTAACACGGCCGCGGATGCGCTGCTCAATCTGAAAAAGATCAATTTCAGATTCCATCAAACCCATCAGATGCTCAAAGCGCTCAGTGAGGTCGGCGACCTCCAGTACATCCTGCTTCTGCTCAATACTCAGGGTCATGTGGGAAGCAATGGTGTCAGCAAGACGGTTGGCGTCTTCGATACCGCTAACTGTGGCAATGACCTCAGCGGGAATTTTTTTGCTTAAATTGACATACTGCTCAAACAGCGACATCGCCGAGCGGGTTAACACTTCAGCTTCGCGATCATCTAGGTCACCGTCAGGTAGCTGTTCAATTTTGGTCTGCATAAAAGCGCCACTTTCTGCGGCATCAACCAAGTTAACCCTGGATGCACCCTCGACCAAGACTTTTAACGTACCATCAGGCAATTTAAGCATTTGTAGAATAGTTGCGAGAGTTCCCACTGAGTAGAGATCCTTGAGCTCAGGATTATCATCAGCGGGGTTACGCTGAGCCAATAAAACAATCTGTTTGTCATTTTCCATGGCGTCTTCTAGGGCGATAATCGACTTCTCGCGACCCACAAATAACGGCACAACCATATGCGGATAAACGACCACATCGCGCAGCGGCAAAAGCGGATAGATCACATCTGTAGTTTTAGTTGGCATAGTGGCCATGGGCACCTCGGATTGTCATGAGCGCGGCGTTGCGCCCCAGTTCAGTTTTAATATCAGACTAGTTGGATATATTGGGACTCGTGAGCGAAAAACAACCTTAGCAGCACGCTTAATTAGTGAAAATTCAGCTTTTCACTCAAGCGTAAATTGAAAACAAATATTCAGGACACAAAAAAGGCGACTAAAGTCGCCTTTGTGATCCTACAATCTCACATCAACCGTCATGAGAAGCAACGTTAAGCTTCATCTGCTGCCTGCTTTTGATCATTTTGCTCATATACCAGCAGAGGCTCATTATCGCCATTGATCACTGCAGCATCCACAACCACCTTAACCACACTGGCCTCAGAGGGTATTAGGTACATTGTATCGAGCAGCACAGTCTCTAGAATTGAACGCAGGCCTCTAGCGCCAGTCTTTCGCTCAATGGCTTTTTCAGCAATGGCATCAAGCGCATCACGACGCAGATCAAGCTCCACCCCTTCCATATCAAACAGCGCTTGGTATTGCTTAACCAGTGCATTCTTTGGTTCGACGAGGATATTAACCAGCGCATCGCGATCGAGTTCTTGCAACGTCGCCACTACCGGCAGACGACCGATAAACTCGGGAATCAGGCCGTAACCAATCAGATCACTTGGCTGTACATCAAGCAGTGTTTCACCGATCGACTTTTGGCTATCTTTGCTGCTGACTTCAGCACTAAACCCTATGCCGCCTTTCTCAGAGCGATCTCTGATAACTTTCTCAAGTCCAGCAAATGCACCGCCACAGATAAACAGAATATTGGATGTGTCGACTTGCAAAAACTCCTGCTGCGGATGCTTGCGGCCACCCTGGGGTGGAACTGAAGCGACCGTTCCCTCTATCAGTTTTAGCAGGGCTTGCTGCACGCCTTCACCGGAGACGTCGCGGGTAATTGAAGGATTATCAGATTTGCGTGAGATCTTATCAATTTCATCAATATAGACAATACCGCGCTGCGCCTTGTCGACATCGTAATCACATTTTTGCAGCAGTTTCTGAATAATATTTTCGACATCTTCACCTACATACCCCGCTTCTGTCAGGGTAGTCGCATCAGCGATTGTAAAGGGGACGTCTAGCATGCGTGCCAACGTTTCAGCCAAAAGGGTTTTACCGCTACCCGTGGGGCCAATCAGCAAGATATTACTTTTACCTAACTCCACTTCAGAGCCATCAGTGCTAGACTCGCTAACCTGCAGACGTTTGTAGTGGTTATAAACAGCTACGGATAGAATGCGTTTGGCGCGCTCTTGACCAATCACGTAGGCATCGAGATTGCCCTTGATGTCGGAAGGGACTGGCAACTCGTCATTGCCATCGGATGATTCAGCGACTACAGCCTCTTCAGAGATAATATCGTTGCAGAGGTCAACACACTCATCGCAGATATAGACTGAAGGTCCTGCAATAAGACGTCGCACTTCATTCTGATTCTTGCCGCAGAATGAACAGAAGAGCAGTTTTCCACCTTCTCCTAACGTGTCATCATCGCTCATTGTATGCCTCCAATAAAATCAATATAGAACAGCCGGTTAACCTCAAGAACCAGAGGCTACAATAGAAATCTAGCTACTCTGTTCACGGTGGTCAAGCACGTCATCAACCAGGCCATAGGCCTTAGATTCTTCCGCACTCATAAAATTGTCACGCTCAGTGTCTTCGGTGACCTTTTCTACCGACTGACCAGTATGCTTGGCCATCAAACCATTGAGGCGAGCTTTGATCTTAAGAATTTCCTGAGACTGAATGTGGATATCAGTTGCCTGACCCTGGGCACCACCGCTTGGCTGGTGAATCATAGTGCGTGAGTTTGGCAGACAATAGCGCTTGCCCTCGGCACCGGCAGCGAGCAAGAAGGCGCCCATGCTTGCGGCCTGACCTATGCACATTGTGCTAACGTTTGGCTTAATAAACTGCATGGTGTCGTAAATAGACATTCCCGCAGTAACAGAACCACCGGGAGAATTGATGTAGAGGTGAATATCTTTATCGGGATTTTCAGATTCAAGAAACAGCATCTGAGCAACAATTAGGTTGGCCATATGGTCTTCAACCTGACCTACCAAGAAAATCACGCGTTCTTTTAGCAACCTGGAGTAAATATCGTAGGCTCTCTCACCGCGTGAGGTTTGCTCTACTACCATAGGTACTAGACCACTGGCTTCAACATCGTGCATGTGCCCGGCATTTGGTTGCTGAAAATTCATCGCTTCCTCGCTATTTTCATTATCATGTTTGAATAAGTATGTGTCTCTATACGTATCCATTCGGGCACTCAGATCCCAGCGCCCGAGATTATTATAACTATAGCCTGTTTCCAGGCAGCAGGCCTGCCTCCGTCCTCCTAAAGTATCAGAGACAACCTGGACTTAAGACTATTTAAGCCCAGTTTTACTCAGGCTAGAGACTGCATCAGACTCAACGCTATTAAGCACCTGGCTCAGGATCGGGCTTCACTGCCTCTTCATAGGAGCATGTTTCGTCGACAACTTCAGCCTTAGATAAGACCAATTCAGTTACCTGGTCTTCCAACACTACGGCTTCCACAGAGCTCAGCAGCTGCTGCTGGCTGTAGTAATAGTCGACAACTTCCTTTGGCTGCTCGTAGGTTGAAGCAATCTCGTTAATTCTTTCACGGACGCTTTCCTCGTTAGGAGTAAGCTCTTCAACTTTAACAATCTCGGAGACAATCACACCTAAGGATGCGCGACGCTCGGCTTTTTCACGGAACATGTCATCCGGAAGCATGCTTAAATCGATTTGTTGACCACCACCGAACTGCTGAACCATCTGCTGTTTGAGCTGAGTAATCTCGTTGTCGACCAACACAGCCGGCAACTCGACTTTATTGAGGTCAAACAACTGGTTCATAACACGGTTCTTAACTTTGCTGCGAACTGCATTGCGCAATTCACGTTCCATATTGTTTTGTACATCTTCGCGGAATTTCTCTACACCGCCTGCATCGACGCCGTAGAGTTTAAAGAACTCATCGTTCATCTCTGGCAACTGCTTTGACGATACTGAATTGACCACAACGGCAAATTCTACTTTGGCGCCCTTGAGCTCTTCTGCGTGATAGTCTTTGGGAAACTTCAGCTTGAGGACTTTCTCATCGCCGGCACTGGCGCCTATAAGGGCATCTTCAAAACCAGGAATCATGCTGTTTGAACCCAACACTAGATCTTGGCCTTCAGCTTTGCCTCCGGGAAATTCTTCTCCGCCTTTAGTACCAACATAATCGATATTGAGCTGATCGCCTTCGACGGCAGGTTTGTCGGAGGCTTCAAAGGTGGCTTGCTGATCGCGGAGTACGTCGATCATCTTGTCTAAATCTGATTCGCTCAGATCAGTTACTGGGCGAGTGATCGACACTTTACCTAAATCAGCCAGAATAATTTCTGGATAGACTTCGAATACTGCCAAAAACTCTAGATCCTGACCTTCGCTATCCTTTATATCATCGATTCGCGGCTGTCCTACTGGCTGCAGTTTTTCTTGGGCAATAGCTTCGTAGAAGCTTGAATTGACGATCTCGCCAACCACTTCCTGACGGACGCCCTTGCCAAACTGCTGCTTGACCACTTTGAGAGGCACTTTGCCCTTACGAAAACCTTTGATGCTTACGGTTTTAGTGGCTTTCTGAAGACGCTGAGCGACTTCACTCTCTACACGGTCGGCAGGGACACCAATCTTGAGTTGACGTTCAAGACCAGTGCTAGACTCGATGGAAACCTGCATGGATTTTCCTCACGATGATACTGATTAAATTTGGTACGAAAGGCGAGACTCGAACTCGCACGGGTTGCCCCACTGGAACCTAAATCCAGCGCGTCTACCAATTCCGCCACTCTCGCATTTAAAAGAACTTTTAGTAGTAGGTAGTTTTCGGGGTCTTTTTTGTTGCTCAAAGACCCCTCTAAAAGCGGCGTGAAGTTTGCCACAGCGATTAGCATTCAGCAACCGGTAAAGCGTTGATTAAGGTGTAATTAATAGCCTTATTGTTATTGGACTGGATAAAACGTCACCTGATTGACTCAGGTAGTAATATTTTCACAGCATTCGCCCTCCTTTAAGGCTCTGCTGAACTATGCTTGATGAGAAAAACACATTATTCAAATAACTTAGTAAGGAGTAGAGATATGAAGAAGTACCATGTTTTGCTAATTGCCACATTGGCTACCTTGGGCCTGAGCGCATGTGACAGTGGGACATCACCCGAGGAGGGAACAGTTCCGGCAGTAGAGGACGCGACAATGCCCGACACTGTTGAGAGCGCAGCCGATGATGCGATTAACATCGTAGAAGATACCCTAGACGAAGCCTCTGAGAGCGCTGATCAAATGCTTGAAGATATGGCCAAAGACTCGGAGAACGATCTCTCTGAGGCTATGGAAAAGATGAAAAATTAATAACCCTGTTCTTGACTGCCGGCAAGCAGCGGCAAAAACGCAAGGCTAGAAAACTAAAAACCCCGGTTCTCACCGGGGTTTTTATTGTGCCGCAATTTGATAAATACGCGTTGCGGCGCTATTGCATAAAGCTCAGTATCACATGCTAGACGTTGTTGCTGCCTAGCCTGCGATCTTGTTGCGACGACGCAGTCCAGCAAGACCCAACAGAGCCGAGCCAAACAGCCAGGCCGCTGCAGGAAGAGGCACTTCATTGATTCCCGCAACATAGAGATTAGTTGTGGTTTCACGACCATTTTGACCAAAGTCACCCTGACCAAAGATCTTTAACGTCATTAACCCAACATGCTGAACGCCCAAGGTAATTTTACCTGCGACCACAGTGAGCAGATCCCAAGCACCAGCGTCAGTCCAAATCAAAACGCTCTCACCGTTAGCGGACTCGTGTGGACCGTTAATACCCACTTCAATCTGCTTCTTGGTACTGAACACAAACTCAAGCATTTCACCTAACTGTAAGTTGTCGTCAGAGGCGCCCGTATTGGGGCCGGTGGTTGTCTTGCACTTATTGTCTGTACCGGTGGTGCCAGAGAGAATTGGCCCATCACAAACACCTAAGCCAGCCAAATACCCCGAATCTAAATAGGCGTAGCTGCTTGAACCATCGGTATAGCCTTTAACATTAAGATCACCAAAGGTTAACGGCTGACCTCCGCGCTCGTTTTCATCACCATCAAAATCATAATCCCACGTTGCTGCCATTGACAAACCAGCCGTAGATAACAGCAAGACGCCCGCACATGACTGCAGTAATTTCACAAAACTTTTATTCATAACCAAAACTCCTATAACTCCTAAGTAAAACCTCGCACTGATTACCCGATATCCAGAATGACCAATTCACGGGCAAATGCGACCAAATCCACATTTTGAAACTAACTTTAAAAACTGCTTAACAGGCAAAGTAAACGTAGTTCTCATTTTTTCGAAAGTCAAAAAATAAACCTATCTTTTCCCAGAATTCTTGCCTAGCGACATTCACTGCTGAATAGCCAGTCAAGAGAGCAGGTAAAATAAACCGTAATAGAAAATTGTAATGTAATTAAAACAATCGATTAGAGGAGAAAGGCAATGTTAAATATTAAGAGTGATTGCTGATGAACATATTAATTGCGCAATGGGTGAGCTCTTCAATTTGAGCCGTATCAGTGTAAATACCATCAATAAATAATGTGGCGATACCATGCAGCGCCCCCCAGATAACCTGAGCCGTACGCAGCGGATTATCTCCAGAGATTACCCCGCAATCCTGCCAGCAGCGCACCATATCTACCTGATGCTGAAAACAGGGATAGGCGACATCACGTAGCTCTTCAGTGCTGTTCTGTTGCTTCCAGATACTGCGCCCGAACATCAACTCATACTCTTCAGGATTGTCCACGGCAAACTGCACATAGCCGTTCACATAATCGTGAAACTTTTCCAGCATGCTCTTGGACGCATCATCAAACCCTTTCGCTGCAGTTTGATGCCGGCGGCGAAAACCTTCAGCGGCAATGGCGCAGAGCAAATCATTCTTATCCGAAAAGTGATGGTAGGGAGCGGTGCGGGAAACCCCCGCCCTTTCAGCCAATCGCCGCAGAGATAAATTGTCGATTCCAGCCTCGCCTATCAGCTGTTTTGCAGAGCGCAGAAGGGCCTGTCGCAAATCACCGTGGTGATAGCTTGGACGGGCAATTGTCTGTGATGGGCTTGGACTCATGGCAGGCAATGTAGCAATACATCTTGACAGTGTCAAAATGCATCATTG
>Ga0209532_1001021_pt1 | contig 23082 bp, 22 predicted proteins | sample COG_02_FD_184746 | JGI IMG/M metagenome (GOLD analysis project Ga0209532, IMG submission 184746) | Pelagic Microbial community sample from North Sea - COGITO 998_met_02 (SPAdes) (version 2) | ecosystem: Environmental > Aquatic > Marine > Neritic zone/Coastal water | place: Helgoland, sampling... | reverse complement strand
CAAAATCGATGCGATTGACGAAACTGAATTGGCTGTAAAGGCACATGAATTAGAGCTGGCTGTTGGCGGTCCTATTTTACAAATTTCTGGTGTAGCGCGCACAGGTTTGACCGAAGTTTTACGCGGCGTTGCGGCGCAGGTTGAAAAGCGTGATGCGGATGAGCTGGCACTTGCGTTGGGTGACGCCGACGAAGGAGAGACCGGATGGCGGCCTTAGGTCCTTATAAACGGATCATAATAAAGATAGGGTCTGCTTTGTTGGTGGACGCCGAAACGGGTGAATTGCGTACGGATTGGTTGCGTGGATTGGCGGCGGACGTAGCTGATCAAAAAACGCTGGGGCGCGACGTTTTGATCGTGTCATCTGGATCAATTGCATTGGGACGGCGTGTTTTAAACCTGCCTGATGGTGTGCTGTCATTAGAAGAGAGCCAAGCGGCAGCAGCCGTTGGTCAAATCCGTTTAGCACAGGCATATGAGGCGGCTTTAGGGCCGCTTGGGATTAAAACGGCCCAGATTTTACTGACATTAGAAGACAGCGCAGATCGCCGTCGTTACCTGAATTCGCGCCGTACGATGGCGGCGTTATTGGGATTGGATGTCGTTCCAATTGTGAATGAAAATGACACGGTCGCCACTGATGAAATCCGGTTTGGCGATAATGACCGATTGGCCGCACAAGTGGCAGCGATGGTTGAAGGTGACTTGTTGATCCTGCTGTCGGATGTTGATGGCTTATATACCGGAAATCCGCGGGTTGATAAGAATGCAAAACACATTCCTCTGATTGAAAAAATCACACCTGATATGGAAGATGGCGCGGGCGATGCCGGCAGTGCCGCATCCAAAGGCGGTATGAAAACCAAGGTGATGGCCGCGAAAACAGCGATGTCGGCTGGCTGTGCCATGGTGATCATGGAAGGTAATGTCGATCGACCTTTGAAAGTATTGGGTTCCGGCGTGAAGGCCAGTTGGTTCAAATCTGCAAATACACCCAATGCAGCGCGCAAGATATGGATTTCAGGGATGAAGCCAAAGGGGTTTATCACTGTGGATTCTGGTGCGATTACAGCACTGCGTGCAGGAAAATCTCTGTTGTCTGTCGGTGTGCGCGGCGTTGACGGCATATTTGATCGTGGTGACGTGTTGTGTATTCAAGATGAAACCGGACGGGAATTGGCCAAAGGTTTGGCGGGATATGACGCAGTTGAAGCGGCGCTGATTGCAGGTAAAAAAACGACAGAGATTGCAGATATTTTAGGTTATGCGGGACGCGGCGCGTTGATACACCGCGATGATATGGTTTTGTGAGGCATTATGGATATTCAGGCAGAAATGAAGAAAATTGGCCAACAGGCCAAGGCGGCAAGTGCGGAATTGGCGTTTGCCAGCGGTGATGTGAAACAAAAGGCGTTGGAAAACGCCGCTGATGCGGTTTGGAAAAACCGTGCAGACATTATCGCGGCGAACGCGCTGGATATGGAATATGGGCGCGAAAAAGGTTTGTCGCCTGCGATGCTGGATCGTTTAATGTTGGACCAAGACCGTATTCAGGGCATCGTTGATGGCTTGCGCGCGGTCGCGGCGCAAGATGATCCTATTGGAGCCGTTTTGGCTGATTGGGATCGCCCAACTGGTTTGAATATTCAACGCGTGCGCACGCCATTGGGTGTTATTGGCGTGATTTATGAAAGCCGTCCCAATGTAACTGCTGATGCAGGCGCGTTGTGCCTAAAAGCGGGTAATGCCGTGATTTTACGCGGTGGTTCAGAAAGTTTTCATTCGTCAGGTGCCATTCATGCCTGTTTGGTGCACGGGCTGACGTCAGTTGGCCTGCCTGCGCATGCCGTGCAATTGGTTCCGACACGTGATCGTGCGGCCGTTGGTGAAATGTTGACGATGGTGGATTACATTGATGTGATTGTACCACGCGGTGGTAAAGGCTTGGTTGGTCGTGTTCAGGCCGACGCCCGCGTGCCAGTATTTGCCCACCTCGAAGGCATTTGTCATATTTATGTGGATGCAGACGCTGATGTCGAAAAAACACGTGCGGTTGTATTAAATGCAAAAACACGACGTACAGGGATTTGTGGATCGGCAGAATGTTTGCTGATTGACCGCGCTTTTTATCAGACCCACGGCGCACCATTTATCCAAGATTTATTGAACGCAGGCGTAGAAGTACGTGGCGATACGACGTTACAGGCAATTGACGGTGTTATTCCAGCCACGGCAGATGATTTTGGTCACGAGTATTTGGATATGATTATTGCGGCCAAAATTGTGGATGGTTTGGGTGATGCGATTACGCACTTGCGTCAATATTCGTCAAATCACACAGATTGCATCATGACGGAAAATGATGCGACAGCCGCTGCATTTTTCCAAAAAGTCGACAGTGCAATTTTGATGCGTAATGCGTCGACACAGTTTGCCGATGGCGGCGAATTTGGCATGGGTGCTGAAATTGGCATTGCGACCGGCAAAATGCATGCACGTGGGCCAGTAGGGGCGGAACAATTGACCAGCTTTAAGTATTTGGTGACAGGTGACGGAACCACGCGTGCCTAACCGACATAAAAAAGGCCGCGAAAGCGGCCATTTTCGGAATATTGATTTTAAGTAAGCTTTTTTAAGCTACGAGATTAGCTGACCCAAGTACGGATCGGCCCTGAATCCACGTGAACAAAGTTTGAACGATAATATTTACCAACACCACCTGTACGCCCTGCCATCGCCGCTTTCGCGATCTGGCTGACGGAACGGGATTTTACGCGAATATCTGTCGCCATACCCTTGACGTGATAGCTGTCTTTTGCAACGCGGCGTGATTTGGAACGTAGCATCGCGTTTGTGCGTGATGAACGGTAACCAGATAACATGTAAACAGGCTCAGAGGTATCCAAACGGGCGTGTGTTGCCGCGATAACGTCGATTGTGCGGCGATCCATTTTGATCGCTTTGTTTTCACGCCAATCACGCATGAACCAATTGATTTCTTTCAGCGCAGGTTTGATGTATTGACCATCGATCCAATAAATTGTGTCGACTGTTTCACCAGAGCGTGAAGAACGCATATGGATGCTGCGAACTTTGCCAGCACCTTTAAGGTAGCCAAAAACGCCAGCGTATGCCGGTGCTGCTGTTACTGTTGCGATTCCCGCAAAGGCACCCAAAAGTGCACGACGGTTTAGATTCGTTTCGTTATTCATGACAACCTGTCCCAAATGTTTGACTCTTTTGACGAGCCTTATGCCAGAAACTTGCAATTCCTGTGCAGTTGTAGGTATTGCACAAAGTGATTCGCTGACCAAGTAAAAAATTAGAATCAGGCAGAAAACTGCTTACTTTTGGGGTAGTTAACCATTTTCTTGGCAATTTAATTCATTTGTTCTTTCTTTGTTCTGAAATTTTATGTATTTTTTTGACGTTCCCCCTTGGCCCTAGCAATATCGTGATTATTTGTAGGGTCTACATGGGAAACGTTTCGCGCTAAGATGGCGCAAATTAAGCTGCTTGTCTTGGGGGCAAAATGACATTTTTAAAGATAAACAAATTTTTAGTAACGCTGCTTACTGTTGCCGTATTAGGCACGAGCGGTGCCACACCAACCTTTGCGCAAGGCAAATCAATTCAGGCCGCGGCGCAATCGCTACGCGGCGTGGATGCGGAAATTGCGGCGTTTTACCAATCAACAAAATACAAACCAATATTTGCTGGCAACAGCAACAATGCACGTCGCAAAGCATTGTTGTTGGCCCTACGTAATGCGGGTAACCACGGATTACCTACTGCCAAATATCAGGCAAAAGAATTGACGAACTTGCTGCGTAATGCACGTCGTCTAGAAACAATGGGCACAGCAGAGATCACAGCGGCGCGTATTTTTGTTCAGTATGCGAATGATCTGCATACAGGCATTTTAAGCCCATCCAGAGTCGACAGTGAAATAGCGTTAAAGAAACGCCGTGTTTCTGCTCAAACCCTTCTAAAGGGTGCATCAAAAGGGAATTTAAAGAATTATTTAGCTGGGCTTGCGCCAAAGCATGCCGATTACGCAAAGCTTGTTAAAGAAAAGCAACGTTTGTCAAAAATGCGCGGCTCAAATGTACCCGATGTGGCTGTTAAAACAATGAAGCCAGGTCAAGTCAGTAGCAATGTTGTCGCAATGCGTCGCAAATTACAGGCTTTGGGCTATGGTAACTTGGGTGGGTCTAGAACCTATGATGCCAAGTTGCTGACTGTTGTTAAAAAATTCCAAACAGACCGTAAATTGGGCGCAGATGGTGTTGCTGGACCTGCAACAATTCGTTCAATGAACTTGGGACCAAAAGCACAGTTATCACGTGTGATTGTGAATATGGAGCGTCAACGTTGGTTGAATTTTGAACGTCAAAAACGCCATATATTCGTCAATCTTCCCGACTTTTCTGTTGCTGTCATGGATAATGGCAAGCAGTCGTTCTATTCAAGAACTGTCATCGGAAAACGTATAAAAGATCAACGAAGCCCCGAGTTTGTGGATTCAATGACGCATATGGTGATTAACCCAACATGGCACGTTCCCGCGTCGATCGCTGGCAAAGAATATCTGCCGATCATTCGTAAAGATCCAAGCTATCTGTCACGTAAAAATATGACGATGCTGAATTCTGCAGGCAAGGCAGTGAATCCTGCGAATATTGATTTGGCAGCCTTTAGCGAAGATATTTTCCCATATTACATCAAGCAACGTCCAAATGTGGGTAATGCGCTGGGTCTAGTGAAATTTATGTTCCCAAATAAATTCAACATTTATCTACATGACACGCCATCCAAAAGCTTGTTCAATCGCGAAGTGCGTGCGTTCAGTCATGGTTGTATCCGTGTTCATAAACCATTTGATTTTGCTTATAAATTACTGGAACGTCAGTCAAATAACCCAAAGGCAATGTTCCAAGGCTTCCTTAAAACGAGGAAAGAGAGCTATGTGAACTTAAAAACCCCTGTACAGGTCATTATTGCTTATCAAACCGTTATTTTCGATGCCAAGGGCAAGGCGAGCTATCGCGGTGACATTTATGGTCGCGATGCCAAAATTGCCGCTGCGTTGAAAAAAGCTGGGGTAGCCATTTAAGGCATCAACATATAGATATTCCCACAACAGTGGACAAAGGCGCCTGCGGGCGCCTTTTTAATGGCAGGCAAGTGATGACAAAATTTACCGTAAAACAGATCGCAAAAGCGCTGGGAGCAGACGCATTTGGCGATCTGTCATTGCAAATTTCAGCGGTGCAAACACCTGCAAAAGCAGATGTTTCAGAATTGGCCTTGGCGATGGATCCAAGTTACGAGCAAGCTTTGCGCGACAGTAACGCACAAGCAGCAATCGTCTGGCCTGATGCCGATTGGCAGGGCATGGGGTTGAAGGCCGCAATTATTGCTCCAAGATCACGTTACATTTTGTCAGGCGTGACGTACTTATTTGAAAATAAGCCTGAAACCGAAGCAGGCATTCATTCTACCGCCGTAATTGCACGCGACGCAACAATCGGTGAAGACGCGGCAATTGGTGCGTTTGTTATTATTGGTGCTGGTGTAACCATCGGCGACAATGCCCGCATCATGTCACATTCCACAGTTTCTGAGGGTGCCGTAATTGGCTCTGATGCGTTGTTGTACCCTGGCGTGCGCATCGGTGCGCGTGTGCAGATCGGAGACGGCTTTATTTGCCAGTCAAACACCGTAATCGGCGTCGATGGGTTTTCATATGTAACCCCCAAACCCGGCGCCGTTGAAGAGGCTAAGAAGACAGGCCAGATCACCGAAGCATCACGCACAGATGGTTGGCAGCGGATTAATTCTCTGGGCACTGTTGTGATTGGTGACAATGTTGAAATGGGCGCGAATTGCGCAATTGACCGTGGCACGATTGAAAATACAACAATCGGCAATGGTACCAAATTGGATAATCTTGTCCATATTGGGCACAATGTAACCATTGGCTCTACATGTCTGATTTGTGGGCAGGTTGGCATTGCCGGCAGTTCAGTTTTGGGTGATCGTATTGTCTTGGGTGGCCAAGTTGGTGTTGCCGATCATATTAACATTGGATCAGACGTTATTGTTGCTGGAAAATCTGGTATTTCATCAAATGTCCCATCGGGGCGTGTGATGATGGGCAGCCCCGCGATGCGGATGGATTTGAATATCGAAGCATACAAAGCTTTACGTCGCTTACCGCGTTTGGTCGCAAAGGTCGCGAAACTAGAAAAATTTGTTTCAAAAGACGACGAATCCAAGTAAGTCACAATCAATCTTTGCGAAAACAGGGTTAAGAATATGGCACAGGCAGTTCAAGACAAGATCATAGAGATCATTGCCGAACAGGCTGTTTTAGACCCGTCCGAAGTATCAACCGACATGACGATCGAGGAACTTGGATTGGATAGTTTAGGCTTGGTCGAAGCGGTGTTCGCCATTGAGGAGCATTTCGAAATCAATGTGCCGTTTAATGCAAATGATCCGGCGGCATCTGAATTTGATATTACATCCGTAAAATCCATGATCACTGCCGTACAAGACTTAATCAAAGTTCAAAACGGTTAATGCAATGAAACGTGTCGTGATCACAGGTCAGGGGACGATAAATGCATTAGGTAATGATGTCGTCAGTACGATTTCAGCCATGTCCAAGGGCCATTGTGCAATCAGCGATATGGATTTCCCCAATATCGACCGCCTTTCGATCAAGATTGGCGCACAGGTCAAAGGATTCGATCCCAAGGACCATTTTGAACGCCAACAACTGGGTCTATACGACCGTTTCACACAGTTTGCAGTTATTGCCGCACGCGAAGCAATTGCCCAGTCAGGGCTAATTTTTGACGGTGAATTGGCGGAAACATCCGGCGTCGTTTTAGGAACCGCTGGCGGTGGTTTGCAAACACAAGATGAGAATTATCGTACCGTTTACGAAGATGGCAAAAACCGCGTACATCCTTTTGTGGTGCCGCGTCTGATGAACAATGCAGCTGTCAGCCATGTATCTATGGCGCACAACCTAAAAGGCCCCAGTTTCACCGTTTCCACGGCTTGTGCATCGTCAAATCATGCCATGGGACAAGCGTTTAACCTGGTGCGCAGCGGTGCAGCACCTGTGATGGTGACTGGTGGCAGCGAAAGCATGTTGTGCTTTGGCGGAATCAAAGCATGGGAAGGTTTACGCGTCATGTCCCACGATGGATGTCGTCCATTTTGTGCAACGCGCAATGGCATGGTTCAGGGCGAAGGCGGTGCCGTTTTCGTTTTTGAAGAACTTGAACATGCACGTGCACGCGGGGCCATCATTCTGGCCGAGGTTGCTGGATTTGCAATGTCATCCGATGCTGGTGATATTGTGATGCCCTCTGTCGGCGGCGCACGTCGTGCGATTGCTGGCGCGCTAAAAGATGCAGGGTTAAATCCAGATGACGTTGGATATGTAAATGCTCATGGAACGGGTACGGCTGCGAATGACAAAACCGAAACTGCGGCGATCAAAGAAGCATTTGGTGATCATGCTACTTCCCTGATGGTGTCGTCGACGAAATCAATGCACGGGCATTTGATTGGCGGGACGGGCGCTGTCGAATTGCTGGCGTGTATTGCCGCATTAAAGGATGGAATGATTGCGCCAACGATTGGATATCAAAAAGCGGATGCCAACTGTGATTTGGATATTGTCCCAAACGAAGCGCGGCACAAAAAAATAGACGTTGCAATCAGCAACGCCTTTGCTTTTGGTGGTTTGAACGCAGTGATTGCACTGCGTTCAGTTTGATTATTTTGCCGGCGCAGGAATTGAATTAAAGGCGGCGGTAAATCCAGTAAGTGGCAGCGTGAGTTCAATTGGCTTCTTTGGGTTAACAATCGATACAACTGTCACGGTCGTATTGGCACCTTTTTTCATCGCGGCAACATCTGCAGCAGTAAGACCAAAGCGTACAAAACAGCCCGCTGTTTCACACCAGTTAAAAGGGTAACGACGGTTTTCAGCAGCATCAACACGCCATGACATTTGCGCCGTAAGTAATGTTAACAACGGCGAAACAAACGTCACACCAGCAGCCGCTTGACTACCTTTTGGCAAAATTTCTATCGTCAACTCAGCAACTGAATTACCTTCGCCGTCTGTGAATAAGTGGTAAAGCTTGCACAGCTCTTCTTCATCAACTTGTGTACAATTCACCGACCAAGCACCGTGTGTTTCACGGATGAATGGTGGTTTAACCTGAGGCGCAGAAGAGGCGACAGGAAATTCTGCGTCCGCTTTTGCTGCAGTGGTATCTGTTGTCGTATCTTGGGCCGATAATGGCGCCGCAAAAACGAGTGTTAAAGCCAAAAGTGTTGAAGTTAAATAATTCATCGTTACCGCTCTATTTGTTAGACTGGGCAGGTTTTAGCGTTAATTCACACGGTTGTCAGTCGAAAAAACGACTGTGGCAATATTTGGCTGGTTTGCGGCAATTGCCTGTGAAGTCGTTGATACAAATGAAAAAGACGAACCAAAAGGTCCGTCCTTGACTTGCGTTTTCGCAACTCTCCCCGTCGAACTCGTCGACTTCTGGGGGCAGGATAGGTCGAAAACTTTTTTGGGTCAACAGTTGGTGTTAAATTTTTTACGCATAAATCATGTGTGCGACTGGCATCATCGTTAAAAAGGTTTATGTTCATTCTAACAACTTTTGCGGGGAATAATTGATGTCACAGGCAGATCGTATTTTTATTGGTGGTGGTGGGGATGCGTATTCAGAACCGCAATCTTTGTTGCTGAAATATGCAAACCGACATGGAATGATCGCGGGCGCGACCGGCACGGGTAAAACAGTTACGTTGCAAATCTTGGCCGAAAGCTTTTCTAAAATGGGCGTGCCGGTATTTTTATCCGACGTCAAAGGTGATCTGTCTGGTCTGGCCAAAGCTGGCTCGCCTGATTTCAAATTACACGATGCGTTTATGAAACGTGCGGGCACGATCAAATTCGATGATTATGATTACGAAGATTTCCCTGTGACGTTTTGGGATATGTTTGGCAAACAGGGCCACCCTGTGCGCACAACGATTTCCGAAATGGGGCCGCTGTTGCTGTCGCGTTTGATGGAATTGACCAACGCCCAAGAGGGCGCAATGAATATTGCGTTTCGTGTGGCCGATGAACAAGACATGGCCTTACTGGATCTCAAAGATCTGCGCGCGATGCTTATTTGGCTTGGCGAAAATGCCGCCGAAATATCACTGCAATATGGTAATGTCTCAACCGCTTCAATCGGCGCGATCCAGCGCTCATTGTTGGTTTTGGAAAACCAAGGGGCAGGCGATTTCTTCGGCGAACCTGCTTTGAATTTGATGGATTTGATGTCCACCACATCTGGTGGTCAAGGACGTATCAATATTTTAGCGGCTGACAAGTTGATGCAATCGCCACGCCTGTATGCCACATTCCTGCTGTGGATGTTGTCAGAACTATTCGAAAACCTGCCCGAAGTCGGCGACCCAGACAAACCAAAACTGGTCTTCTTCTTTGACGAGGCGCATCTGTTGTTTGATGATTCACCAAAGGCATTGTTGGACAAGGTAGAACAGGTCGCACGCCTGATCCGTTCAAAAGGTGTGGGCGTTTATTTTGTGTCTCAATCACCAGCGGATATTCCAGATGATATTTTGGGACAATTGGGTAACCGCGTTCAACACGCCCTGCGTGCCTTTACACCAAGAGATCAAAAAGCGCTGAAATTGGCGGCACAAACCTTCCGAACGAACCCAGATTTCGACACAGCCGATGCAATCACTCAAATGGGTGTCGGCGAGGCGTTGGTTTCGACCTTAGAGAAAAAAGGTATGCCAACTGTTGTTGAACGCACCTTGATCAGACCTCCGTCGTCACAGCTCGGCCCAATTACCAAAGACGAACGTGCCGCCGTAATTGCAAATTCTCACCTTGCTGGCATTTACGAAGCCGAAGTCGACAAAGAGAGCGCATACGAGATTTTGACCAAACGAGCAAAATCAGCCGCCGAAGAAGCCGCCAAAGCCGAAGCAGAAGAAGCGCAATTGGAACAACAAGAGCAAACCCTGAAACGTGCGCGAAAATATGATGGGTATACGTCGAAAAAATCCACTGGGCGGTCTTCACGGTCCGACGGGTTGGGAACAACTTTGGCAAAAACAATGATCCGTCAGCTGGGGACAAAATCGGGGCAAAAAATGATCCGAGGCGTTTTGGGTAGCCTGTTTAAAGGATTTTAGCATATGCACGAGAGTTTGCGCCGCAAGGCAATTAACATCTGCGACGAAAAAATCAGAAAAAAAGGGACGGGCGTTGGCCTGTCCTTTTATGCCTTCTTCGCCAATAAAAACGACGATCCCGCTCTATTGATGGAAGCAGCTGAATGGTGGATCAAAACACACGAGCTGGATCATTTTGAAAAGGCCGCGAAAATTCGCGACCTTATAGCATCGGGTTTATAGCGCCCGTACTTTCAACATTGTAATGCGATTTTGATCGCGACCAGCGATTTCAAAACGAAACCCATGGAAGCTGAAAACCTGACCTTGCGTTGGAATCATCTGTGCTTCGTGGATAACCAAGCCCGCGATGGTATTCGCCTCTTCATCAGGCAAGTTCCAATCATGGATACGGTTTACATCACGAATAGTCGCAGCGCCGTCAATTTCGAAATTCCCGCTGGCATCTTTACCGTCCAAGATATCCGCGTCTTCGTCATGTTCATCCGTGATTTCACCAACAATTTCTTCCAAAATATCTTCCAAGGTAATCAAACCCTGCAAATCGCCGTATTCATCCACAACCAACGCGAAATGTGCCTTGCGGCGCAAGAATTCACGCATCTGATCGTCCAACGGTGTGGTTTCTGGAACAAAATACGGTTCGCGTGCGATGCTAATAATATCAAGGTTATCAATGGCCTGTGGTCCGCCATTTTCACCACGCACCAGACGGTCAACGTCGCGCAACAAATCCTTGGCATGAACCACACCGATGATATTTTCTGGTTCGTCCTTAAAGATAGGCAACCGCGTATAACGTGATGCCAGACATTGGCTGACGATATTTTGGGCGGTATCACCCGCGTCAATCATTTCAATGTTCGAGCGGTGCAACATGATTTCATCGACTTCACGGTCTTTCAAGTCCAATGCGCCCAACAGACGATCGCGATCATCCTTTTGAAAATTACCTTCAAAGTGGCCAAGTGCGATTGCACCCGCAATTTCTTCTTGAGCCGCATCAGCTTCGTCTAGGCCGGACATATCCGCACCAAGCATGCGCAACATACCACGCACGAACCAACGCACGGTCGCAACGATTGGCGACAGGATAAAAACAATCACACGGATAGGGGTAGAGACAAAACTGGCGGCACCCTCGGAATTTGTAATTGCATAGGTTTTTGGCAAAACCTCGGCAAAAACCAGAACCAACAAGGTCATAACCAACGTTGCCACTGCAACGCCATTGTCACCAAATAATCGGGTAAAAAGGCTGGTTGCCAATGCTGCCGCCAAAATATTCACAAGGTTATTGCCCAAAAGCACCGCACCAATAAGACGCTCGGTGTCTTCGGTCAAATCTAGTGCACGTTTTGCACCGTGTGATCCTTTGTCAGCCATAGAGTGTAATTTACCACGGCTGGCCGCCGTAAGCGCCGTTTCCGAGCCGGAGAAGAAGGCCGACATTGCCAGTAAAACAATGATTGCCACGATGGTTGCCCATGATGTGGCATCCAAATTCACAATTGCGGCATAGATGGTTTCCATTTGCGTATAAACCTTTCACAATGGATTGGGTTAGATGTCTATATAGTTGGCTGTGTGCACAAGGGGAATAGTGTGAAGAAAATTGATTTAGGCGTGTTGTCAGGTGACATCTTGGTATTTGGCGGGGTCTATTCGAACCTACATGCTTTAGAAGCATTGATTGATCGCGCCCAACAGTTGGGGATTGCACCCAGCAATATGATCTGCACCGGTGATGTCGTGGCCTATTGTGCTTATGCCGAAGATAGCGTCGAACGCATTCGCGCATTGGGGTGTCCGGTTTTATCTGGGAATTGCGAACAACAGTTGGCGGCGAATGCGGATGATTGCGGATGTGGATTTGACGCCGGTTCAACGTGTTCACTGTTGTCGCGTACATGGTACGCCCACGCAAACTCTCAGGTTACAAACGGATCACGTGACTGGATGCGCGACTTGCCAGATCGCATTACGTTTACGCATAACGGTTTGCGCTACGGCGTTGTTCACGGCGGCGCATCTGACGTGTCAAAATTCATCTGGCCTGTAACACACGATGACGTCATCGCATCAGAGATCGCGTTGTTAGAAGATCAAGTCGGGTCGGTCGATTGTGTTTTGACGGGTCATTCTGGCATTACGATGACCCGTACGGTTGGTGACAAATTGTGGGTTAATGCGGGTGCAATTGGAATGCCTGCACATGACGGTGATTTGGATACACACTTCGTAATAATTTCGAAAAATGGTATAAAAAACAATCAACTATACTACAATGTTGAGGCCGCTTTTCAAGCAATGCAAGCAAACTCTTTGACCCAAGGGTATCATGCAACCTTAAAAACAGGATATTGGCCCAGCGAAGAAACCTTGCCAATTGAAATGCGTACTCAATCTGCCAACGGGTGATGATCGAAAACCAATGATTTTAGTTTTTCATCTAAAACATGGGTGTAAATTTCAGTTGTCGCAACATCCGCGTGGCCAAGTAACATTTGAATGACACGCAAGTCAGCGCCATTGGCCAAAAGATGCGTCGCAAAAGCATGGCGCAGCGTGTGCGGTGACACATGCGTTGGATCTAACCCCGCGATCACGCATATCTCTTTGATCAATGTATAAAACCGAACGCGTGTTAAGTGACCCAGTTTACCACGTGATGGGAATAAAAACTTGGACTGCGGAGTGCCATTTGCCACCGCATCAGATTGAGATTTGTCCCAATCAACCAAATAGGCAGCAATTGCCATTTTTGCGGGCGCAGACAGCGGCACCAACCGCTCTTTGCCACCTTTGCCTTTAATCAATAACATCTCTGGATCGCCACGCACCGCCGCCATTGGCAAAGAGACCAGTTCGGACACGCGCATACCAGTTGCATACAGAATTTGCATCAAACAGGTTGTACGACGATGATCAATTGGGGATCGGCCCGTGCGAAGTGCGGCCTCTAACAAGCGGTTTACATCGCTTTCGGACAAGTGATTGGGCAGTTTACGTGTGGTCTTGGGCCCGCGAATTTGCATAGACGGGTCATCCGTTACTAAATCTTCCTCAAATCCAAAACGATAGACCTGTTTTATCGCAGACAAACGCCGTGCGCGTGTTGCTTGGGCTAAACCATCGCTTTCAAGGGAAATCAAATAAGTTTCAATGTCAGCACGTGCAACGTGTTGCAGGTTCAATTTTTTGGATTTCAAAAAGCCGACAAAATGTAAAAGATCACGGCGATAAGCCTGAAGCGTATTTTCCGATGCATTGCGTTCTGCGTGGATGGTTTCCAGAAAACTCTCGATCCAATTTAAATCACTACTCATTTTGCGCGATCCAAAATGATGTATTGCAAGGCCAGTCGCTGCGCTTCTGTTTCAAAACCCGCCGCCAGAAATGTTTCAATAACACGTTGAATGCTGCGTGGATCACTGTCTGTGCCAGCGGCTGTATCCGCCATTGCTTTCAATATTGAACGTGCAGGGCTGACCAATATTGGAAGCTGACTTGTGAACGCACCGTGGATGGCAGTTTCGATGGGCGTGTTCGTTTCTGCGTCCGTAAAATTCATCGCCAAAATTGCTCTTAGAATATCTTTCTCAGGAATATATTCAACAAGATCAAACAGTAATGCACCAAAGTTAGGGTGAAGAAGTACCGTGTTTACTTGCGTTTCTGTACAGTCAGCAGACAGATTATGGGTGGCAATACTTTGTGCGAACACATCAGAAAATACATGAAGCAAGGACACTTTTTGCATTTCATCCCATGCATGATTTAATGCCTTACAGATAACGGCTGAATCGCCTTGTGCCATCGCACGTTTCAATTTGGCAACGGCCTTAACACGTTCCCAAACGCCACCCGATGCGGATGCTTTGTTGTCCGAATAAAGCGCATCCAAATAACGTGCAGGGATTGCGCCTACGCGCGCTAAATTTTCACCCGCACGTAATTGAGCGAGCCAACCAGCACTTTCGTCCAAATCGATATGAGATTGTGAAAGCGTTATACCTGACGACGGGCGTGGCATGCCCAACGCCTCACGCAGCGTGAATTCCAATGGATCGGATTGATTTTGAACCTTGGGTGCAGGGCCTTCGTCCATTAAATCGGGCTCAAGAAAATATGCCAGCAACCGTGCGCGTTCCGGATCAATTGCTCCAAGATTTTCACCTGATACCAGTGTAAGTTCTGCGCTAAACCAATCCATATTCTGCGCCAAACAGTATATTTTGGTGGGCAAATCCGCGCTAAGCGAAGGGTTAAGTTTAAGCGGCTCACATGCCTCGGTGTTGCGTGACAGCATAAGTTTTGCATCAAACCAGCGGGCAAAAAGGGCAGGGTGTTGCACACCAGCTTTACCAAGCAACGCATCAGCAGCGTCTAATGCGCCATTGGCCAGCAACCAATCAACACGGGCAACCAATGCGGCTACGTCGCCATGTTTCCCTGTGGGCGGTGCCAGCTCTGTAACCATCAAGCGATTCATAAACGCCCGCGCCTCTGGGATCTTATGGTGGTTTTGTATGGAAATCAGGCGTGCAATTTCACTGGCTGGTTCGTCACGCCAAAAATTAACGGGCAAACCCGCATTCTTTGGCGAAACCAAACCAACGGCGTTGGTGTCGATGCTTGATAATGGCGTAACACTGATATCTTGGGCTGCAAAAGGCGATGCGACCAGCCCAACAATTGCGGCGAATACCGCGATCTTAACCATTGCTGGGCATCGGTATCGTTTCAACGATTGTTGACTTCGGCGCAGATAGATCACCAAGAAACGAATAACCAACTAAAAATAGAACAAGCAATACAGCTACATAGAAAAGGTATTTGATCAGTTTGCCCATTTTACTGCCTTAAATTTTACGTATGTGCTCTTGCCACGCTTTGTAACGATGTTATCACAGGTAAAAGTAATTAAAATGGGTTTTGTTATGTTAAGAACCCATATCGGCAACCTTAAGCCGAAAAGGAGGGGCCGGTGACGTATCACCTGTCAAAAACACTGGTTTTGGTGGGCCTTATGGGTGCAGGCAAGACTGCCATTGGCACTTTGGTTGCACAACGTTTGGGCGTGGATTTTGTTGATTCCGACGAAGAAATCGTTCGTGCGGCAAACATGAGCATTCCAGAAATTTTTGAACGCGACGGTGTTGATTTTTTCCGCCTGAAAGAAACCCAGATCATTGAACGCTTGCTGGACGCAAAACCGCACGTTCTTTCCACAGGGGGCGGGGCCTTTTTGTCAGCTCATAATCAAGAGTTGATCAAAAATTCAGGCGTCGCCGTTTGGTTTCATGCGGAATTGGATACCCTTTGGTCACGTGTAAAAGACAAAAACACACGCCCCTTGCTGATGGTTCCAAATCCCAAAGGTAAATTGCGCGAATTATATGATACACGTAATCCTGAATATGCAAAGGCGCAGGTCAAAGTGATGGCCAAGCCAAACCAAACCAAAGAAGCCATGGTTTCGCGTGTAATTGCGGCATTACTGGCCGACCCAAATTCGGGTGTAACAAAGGTAGAAGAAGATGCGTGAAACAGTAGATGTCCATTTGGGTGATCGTTCCTATACCATTCATATCGGTACTGGCTTGTTGGCCCAAGCAGGGGAAATGATTGCGCCCATGTTGCGCCGTAAACGCGTGGCCGTTGTTACGGATGAAAATGTGGCGGCGTTGCATTTGGAAACGTTGCGCGCAGGCATGGAAGCACAAGGGATTGAAATGTCTGCCTTGGTTTTACCCGCCGGTGAAACCACGAAATCTTGGCAATACATCCAGGAAACCGTTGAATGGCTGTTGGCCGAAAAGGTAGAGCGCGACGATATCGTGATTGCGTTCGGAGGTGGGGTTATTGGTGATTTAGCAGGGTTTGCGGCATCAATTCTACGCCGTGGTGTTCGATTTGTGCAAATTCCAACCAGCCTGTTGGCACAAGTTGACAGTAGTGTCGGCGGTAAAACGGGTATAAATTCGCCCCATGGCAAAAACCTGGTGGGGGCATTTTATCAACCACAAATGGTTTTGGCCGACACAGATATGTTGGATACGCTAACGGCGCGTGATTTCTTGGCAGGTTACGGCGAAGTCATAAAATATGGCCTGCTTGGTGATGGCGCATTCTTTGAATGGTTAGAAAAAAATGCCGCTGCGATGGCGGCGGGTGATGTTGCTAAACGGATCTATGCGGTGCGTCATTCGTGCCAAATGAAGGCGGACATCGTTGCGCGCGACGAAAAAGAACGCGGTGATCGCGCGTTGTTAAACCTTGGTCATACGTTTTGCCACGCACTAGAAGCGGCCACAGGTTATTCTGATCGCTTATTGCACGGCGAAGGCGTTTCAATTGGTTGTGCATTGGCGTTTGAAACGTCCATGCGCATGGGATTGTGCAGCCAAGAGGCCCCAAGTCGCGTACGCGAGCATTTGAAATCCATGGGTATGAAGGTAGATTTGGCCGATATAGCAGGCGATTTACCCGATGCAGATGCTTTGGTCGAACTGATGGGCCAAGACAAAAAGGTTGTTGATGGCCAAATCGCGTTCATCATGGCGCGCAGTATTGGCGATGCATTCGTCAGCCGCGACGTCGATTTAGATGTGGTGCGCAGTGTTTTGGCAGATGGATTAGCGAAACGTTAGCTTTGGTTTAATCAGCTAACTTTCTCAGCTCGGACATTAATTCCGTACGATTATAACCCCGATACCAATCATCACCGTCACGGCGCTTTTCCAATTGCTTGTTTTCAACGGTGTCGGCCATATCGCGGATAAATTCACCGTTTTTATCGACAACAAAAATATAGGGGATCGTTTGTCCGATGTGCTTATCGGCGCCTGTATGTTGTAAAACACTGTATCCATCGAATGAATGCTGTGCCTCAATATTTACCACGACAAAGGTTTTGCTAACAAAACCAGCAAGATCAAACGCTTGCGTGCGATCAATATCGCTGGCGTTTTCTGTCATTTTATAACCCGTTTGGCCTTCGATCGTATAATTGAATGCGCCCGAGTTGCCCTTGATATGCTCTTTGAACAGATGGCACCAAATGCACCATTCAGCGCCATAAACGATCAATAACCGTTTGTCGTCTGTATTGGCAGCACGCAGCGCGCGATCAAACAAATCCCGCTGAAAACCACATTCGTCATATGAAATTGCACGCCCGCCAAAACAATCCTCGCTAATCGTTTTGGGAAAAATCGAAACATTGACTTCGGCCTGCGCAGGAAGGGCCGCAAATATTAACAGAGCAATTAAGCGGAGCAACTCGCACCACCTAAGACGCAAAATTTGGCACAGTGTGGATGGTTAAGTTTTACAGCACCTTCGGCTTGTTCCAATGTTGTCCCAAGTTCGAACTCAGCAGAATAGGGCAGCAATGTACATGCGAGGACAGCTGGCTTATCAGCGCCTTTGCGTTTAACCACCATCCTTGACGATGCGCACATGATATCGCGTGGTGATTTGTTTAAAATCCCCCAACAATCTGTTGTGATTTCAGGGACATCAACCGTTTCGTCCATTTCAGGGAAAAGTACAGTTATTCCAGGGTTTTGCGCGTCAATGTCAAAGTTGTATTTGGCAAATAGCGCGCTGTAACCGGCGCGACTTTCGGTGTCGCTGTCACCCCAAACGGTTCGTCCTGCGACGGCCATTTTAAACCCTTTATCACGCAACCATTCCATGCCCTTGATCGTTACATCATAACTACCCTTGCCACGTTCAGCATCATGGTTTTCAGCCTTGAAATGATCCAAAGAAATACGCAAAGTCAATTTATCACCATAGACCGACAACAGTTCCAACAGACCCGCTTTTACGGATTTGCGCATCATTGGCAGCATGGCATTGGTCAAGATCAAAACCTCATATCCGCGCTCAAGACAGGCGCGCGCGATCTCAATCATATCTGGGTTCATGAACGGTTCACCGCCCGTAAATGCAATTTCTTGCGTTGCCCAGTTACGTTGTTTTATTTGATCAAGGTAATCTTCAACCTCTGCCTTGGTAATATAAACCAGCGCATCATTCGTTGGTGAACTTTCGATATAACAATTCAAACATTCTATATTGCACAATGTGCCTGTGTTAAACCAAAGCGTTGTCGCCTTCATCAAAGGAACAGATGCGCGTTCTTCGCCCTTGGCTGTAATGTCAGGGTGTTGGAATTTTCCATCCGGAATTTGGATTTCAAGGTCTTTCATGTGTGACGTCTCTATCATTCTTTGGTGCAAAACTGTTGTGCAACAAAAGAAAAGTATACGCAATTGAAAGAAAAGCAGAACACGTAACCGTGTGTTACATATATACTTGCCAAAAATGAACCAAGTCGTAGGTTGTGCGCAACAAAAAAGGTCAGTCCAATGGTATCACAAACAATTCCCGTAAATTCATTCGATTTGACAATCTTTGGTGCGACGGGCGACCTTGCCAAGCGTAAGATTTTACCTGGATTATTTCGACGCATGCGTGCAGGTCAATTTGATGCGCAATCGCGTATTATAGGGGCATCGCGCAAATCATACGATACGGCCGCATTTCGCGCAGAAATCCATGACGCCTTAAAAGAACATATAAAGCCTGAAAACCTAAAGGACACTCAGGTAGAGGCGTTTTTAAATTGCTTACATTATGTTCCAGTAGATATCTTTAACGATGAAGGCTGGGATGAATTGGCCGCCATGCAACGCGATAATGTCGTGCGCGCATACTATTTTTCCGTAGGGCCCAGCCTGTTTGGTGAAATTGCACGAAAACTAACAACGTATAAAATGGTGGATGATCAATCGCGCGTTGTTGTTGAAAAACCATTCGGGCGGGACTTGGAAACAGCCAAAGCATTGAACGCCGAATTGCGTGATTGTTTCGACGAGAGCCAGATTTACCGCATCGATCACTATCTTGGCAAAGAGACTGTTCAAAACCTGATGGCATTACGGTTTGGCAATATTTTATTCGAACCATTGTGGAACTCGCAATACGTAGATCACGTTCAAATCACCGCCGCCGAAAGTTTGGGCGTAGGGGGGCGTGGCGCATATTATGACAAGTCTGGCGCAATGCGCGATATGGTGCAAAACCATTTGATGCAATTGTTATGTTTAACGGCAATGGAACCACCCAGCAAGTTTGAAGCAAACGCCGTTCGGGATGAAAAATTAAAGATTATCAGATCATTAGGGCCTGTTGCTAAATCTGATATTGTACGCGGTCAATATGCAGCTGACGGGGATGAACCATCCTACGTCACAGACAGCGAAAACCCTGACAGCACCACCGAGAGCTTTTTGGCGATGAAGGTGAATATCGAAAACTGGCGTTGGGCTGGTGTCCCATTCTACCTACGCACGGGTAAACGTTTGCGTCATCGGATGACTGAAATCGCAATTGTATTCAAAGATCCTCCGCATTCCATTTTCGAACCCCAAGAGGATCGCCGTGGCAATGTTTTGGTTATTCGCCTTCAACCTGACGAAGGCATGACAATGCGCGTCACGATCAAGGAACCAGGCCCAGGTGGCATGCGTTTACGCGAAGTGCCATTGGATATGACATTTGCCGATGTTTTGGCGGACAAGGTCGAAGATACCCCAGATGCCTATGAACGACTGATCATGGATGTTATCCGCGGTAATCAAACATTGTTTATGCGCGGTGACGAAGTCGAAGCAGCATGGACATGGGTCGATCCATTGCTCCAAGGTTGGTCAGAACGCAAAGACAAGCCAAAACCATATGACCAAGGCGGTTCAGGGCCAGAAGATGCATTAATGTTGTTGCACAAAGATGGCCGTCGCTGGCGCGAAATCTCAAAGTAACCCCACCTTTGAACGCGATGTTAATAGTTCAATCGTAAACAGGCGCATCTTAGAGAGGTGCCCCTGAATGGAATATATTCTGATTATAATTATTTTGGGAATGACGCCTGTAACGGCAGAGTTCGACACAAATTATGCATGCCGAGAGGCTGGCAAAGCGGTAATCGCTGACTTCCCCAAAGAAGGGGCAGCCAAGTTTTATTGTTTCCCCAAAGGGTCTTAACCGCGGCGGCGTTTACGACGGCCACCACCTTCGCCCGAACCACCTGTGTTAAAGTTCACGTTGGGTAGGGTGACATGTGTTTCAAGAATTGGGAATTTTTCGGCTGAATTTGGGATTGCCGATGCGTTGACGAAATGCTCTTGAAAACGTGGTTCAATCGCCGTTTCGATTTTGTGGATTTCTTTCACCACTTGTTCGATGTCTTTGCGCGCGGCACGGTTCAACAAGGCAATACGCGCACCAGTACCGGCGGCATTACCTGCCGATGTGACTTTGTCCAACTGGCAATCAGGGATCATACCCAAGACCATGGCGTGTTTGGGGCTGATATGCGCACCAAAGGCTCCCGCCAAAACGATACGATCAACGTTGTCGATTTCGAATTTATCCATCAACAAACGCGCACCCGAATACAAAGCGGCCTTGGCCATTTGAATTTCACGGATGTCGCGATTTGTGACGGTAATCTTTGGGCCACCCGTGGCGGTGCCATCATGCACCAAATACGAATAAGTACGCCCATCAAGGAAACAACGCTCTGTACCAGTTTGTTCGGGGTTCCCAATTAAACCTGGGCCATCAACGATACCAGCCATGCGCATTTCAGCGACCATTTCGATAATCCCTGATCCGCAAATCCCCGTAATACCACTCGATAGTATGGCAACATCAAAACCCTCTTCATCGGACCAGATATCAGATCCAATAACGCGAAAGCGGGGCTCTTTTGTTACGGGATCAAACTCAACGCGTTCGATTGCGCCGGGCGCTGCGCGTTGACCTGACGAAATTTGTGCACCCTCAAATGCAGGGCCGGTGGGTGATGAACAAGCCAGAACCTTATGCTTGTTACCCAACAAAATTTCAGCATTCGTGCCTACGTCAACCACCAGAACTAAATCCTCAGATGTGTTCGGGGATTCCGACAATGCAACAGCTGCCGCATCAGCGCCAACATGGCCCGCAATACATGGCAACAGATATACACGCGATGCTGGATGGATATTCGTGATGCCAAGGTTTGTTGCAAACGTTGCAATTGCATCAGACGTGGCCAATGCGAACGGGGCTTGTCCCAATTCGAATGGATCAATGCCCAAGAAAAGGTGGTGCATAACTGGATTACAAACAAATACGGCATCCATGATCAGCGATGGGTCAATTTCAGCCTCGGCCGCGATTTGAACGAACAATGCGTTCATACCATTGCGTACCGCATTCGTCATTTCAACATCACCACCAGCGTTCATCATCGAATAACTGACACGCGACATCAAATCTTCACCAAATCGGATTTGCGGGTTCATTATGCCAGATGACGCCACAACTTCGCCTGTTTGTAAATCACACAGATGTGCGGCGATTGTGGTTGATCCCAGATCAACCGCCATCCCGTAGATTGAACCCTCATAATAGCCGGGCCAAACATGAACGACACGCGGGCTGACCACATCATCCCCCAAGTGAACGGCACATGTTACTTTCCATTCGCCTTTGCGAAGGGACGCTTGAAGGGTTGAAAGGATTGAAAAATCTGCTTCAAGCTCCGGTAAATCCCAATCAGCACGCAAGGCTGTAATCAAGCGTTCCAAATCACCAGATGGTTCGTGCATATCGGGTTGTTCGACTTCGACATAGAACAGCTTGGTTGTTGGATCCATAATAATGTCACGTGCTTCGGCGCGCTTGCGAACAACTTGTTTATGGACTTGGCTTTCTGGCGGAACGTCAATGACGACATTCCCTTGCACGGTCGCTTGGCAACCCAAACGGCGACCATCAATCATGCCACGCTTGGATTTATAACGCTCTTCGACTGAATTCCATTCGCTAATCGCATCAGGTTCAACCGTGACACCGTGTTTTGAAAACTCGCCATACGACGGTGTGATCTGACAACGTGAACAAATACCGCGTCCACCACATACACTGTCCAGATCGACACCCAATTGGCGCGCTGCCGTTAGGATAGGGGTGCCAACAGGGAAATTTCCACGTTTGCCCGATGGTGTAAAAACCACCAGTGGATCATTTTGCTCGCTCATGTTGTGCCCTTTTTAATGCAGTGTTTTGCACAAGATACGCCAGTCTCGAAAAGAGTAAAGCGAACTTACGTCAAAATATAGTCCGTCAGCGCCATCAATCGCCTAACAGGGCATAAAGTGCATCAAAGTCGAGCGGATCGTTATTCATCGAAAGATTTCCAGCTGAATCCAACGGCCATTCTTCCTTTGGGCGATCCCAATAAAGTTCAATGCCATTGTTGTCTGGATCGCGAATATAAATAGCTTGGGACACACCGTGATCAGCAGAACCGTCCACAGTCCAGTCCGCGCGACCCAATTGCTGTAATACTTGCGCCAAGTCTAACAAGGTTGGGTATAATAGCGCCAAATGATACAGACCCGCCGCACGTTCAGGGGCAGGTGGCGCATTTTTAGAGTGCCACGTATTGAGCCCAATATGGTGGTGATAATCCCCAGCCGCCAAAAACACGGCCGCATCGCCATATCTTTGGGTAATCGTTAAACCAAGAACACCAACGTAAAATTCCAAAGATCGATCAATATCGGAAACCTTTAGGTGCACATGGCCAATCGCAGTGCCAGCAGGCGCGGTATAAGGGGATGTCATTTTTAAATCCTTCGTTTTCGACACTCTGTATCCACAATGGCTTCATGACAACGGTATTGTTGGCAAAAGATAGTTGCCAAAAACGAAACAATGGGTGTTGTGAACAGGTCGAAAAAAAAG
>Ga0209532_1001013_pt1 | contig 23157 bp, 20 predicted proteins | sample COG_02_FD_184746 | JGI IMG/M metagenome (GOLD analysis project Ga0209532, IMG submission 184746) | Pelagic Microbial community sample from North Sea - COGITO 998_met_02 (SPAdes) (version 2) | ecosystem: Environmental > Aquatic > Marine > Neritic zone/Coastal water | place: Helgoland, sampling... | reverse complement strand
TCATTAAAATTCTCGTTACTTAAATAGGTGGTAAGCCCAATGTTTTCTCTTTTTTGGTTTAAAAACTTATGCAATTGGGGGTTTCTTAAATCTGCTCCAACCAAAATTACTTTTTTACCTAGTGCCGAATAACTCTGCGCCAAATTGTAAGACACAAAAGACTTCCCCTCTCCCTTAATGGTAGAGGTAACACATATAACATTAGTGGCGTCTGTCTTTAACTGAAAGCTTAAACCAGAGCGCAGTACTCTTGCAGATTCTGCAATAAGCCCTCTACCAGTATCGTCTAGATCTTCGGTGTTTTCTGCAAAGGGCATTTCTCCCAGGACTGTAATTCCTCTTAAACCATTTTCTAGATCATCTCTGGTGTTAATTTTGGAATCTAACATCTTTAGTAAAAAGAAAATACCAAAAGGGACAAATACTCCAATTATAAGAGCAGCCAGATATATTATCTGCACCTTTGGAGATATAGGAAATCTATAAGATACCCCATAGCTTAATAATTTAATATTTGGCAGAGCAGAAATATAGCTTATAGAAGCCTCTTCTTTACGCTCCAATAAAAACACATACAACTCCTCTACTATTTTAAAATCTCTAGCATAGGCTCGTAAGGTATTTTCTTTGCTGGGCAGGCCGGCAACAATCCCTTTGGTTGTAGCCTCCATGTTTTTAAAGCCAGCCAGTGATGTTTCTAGCCCTTCTATGTATCTGGTAACGCCTTTTATAATGGCTTCTTTTGCGCTATCTAACTGGCTAGAGAGGTGCAGCACCATAGGGCTTTTGGTTGTCGCGCTCATAAGTAAATTATTACGCTGAGTTACTACCTTATTATAAGAATCTACAAGCGTATTAACACTCTCATTATCTATACCAATATTTGCGGGCAGTATTTGATAGCTTGCTTGATTTTCTAATTTTTCTAGTAGCGCCTTGGCAATTTCTAGCTGTATGCCAAGGCCAAAAGCTTCTTCTTGGCCTTTTACAATATTAGAAAGTGCATTGCTTGTTTGCGCTGCTGGATCAAAAACACCATTGGCCGTTTGGAAGGCAATGGTGTTTTGAGATAGGGTATCTATGCTTTTTGTAAGGCCATCTAGCCTATCATTAATAAAAGCCAAACTTACCTTAGATATTAAACGTTTGTCTTCTACCTGGTCATCCTGCATTACCTGCATTACAGTATTTAAAATAGCCTCGTTACGCTTTTTATTGACACCAATAAAATTTAAATTTATAATTTCTCCTTGTTTGGAGGCCGCAGTTGCAATTAAATTAAACCTTACATCGGCAACAGCTTCGTTAGCAGAGTATCTTTCTATAATAAGAGTATGATCTTCAAGATATAAAGAATCATGTAATGTAATCTCAGATTCTTGATATTTAAAAACATCCCCTTTATTAATAGTAAAATTAAGAGTGTCTCGAGTAAAGGTTGCTTTATCATCTGCTATTTCTACATCCCAATATAGGTAGGCATCTGGTGCTTTAATAGAAACAAATCTAGTATACTCGTCATTAAAGTGTAAACGTGCATTTACCCTACCTACTGTGTATATATTATTTTGTAAATCTAGGCGGGTTACCACTTGGCTTAAAATGTGCTGAGACGTAAGTACTGCAATGTCATTTTCTACATTTACTTGGTCAAAACCAAAAAACTCCATCCCCCCCGTTAAAAAGGAAGCAGCATCTTCTGCGGGCTTTTTAATTTGTAGTTGAGCACTAGAGGTATATATGCGGTCTGCGGTTTTTAAATACAAAAAAGCAGAAACCATTGCTATTATAACACCGGCCAAAAAATAAGGCCAAAAAAACAGGTAATAGCCAGCCTCTTTTTTAATATCCATAGAGGCTTCCTCTTGGAGGTAATTTTGGTTGTTAAGATTATCTTGCATCATTATCTTGTAAATAAAAGTATAGAGGTTAATATAACAGAGGTTATACCTAATATGGCAGATATATTACCCACATACCCAGCGGTTTTTAACTTAGCACTGTTTGGGTTTACTATTAGTACATCATTAGGTTTTACCATTTGGTAGGGCCCGCTTAAAAAATTTGCAGAAGTAAGGTTTATGCGCGCAGTAGTTTGCACCCCGTCTACATATCTTAAAACTACCACATCTTCTCTGCTACCATTAATAGTAAGATCACCGGCAAGCCCTAGGGCCTGCAATAAACTAATGTTATTTTCTGTAAAAGAAAAGGTGCCGGGCCGTTGTACCTCACCCAAAATAGTAACCTTAGCGTTTAATAAACGTACCGTTACATTAGGGTTTATTAAATAGCCGCCATCAACCAATAATTTTTTAATATCATTTTCTAGGTCTTTGGTTGTTTTTTCTTTTACTGACAACTCTCCCAACACCGGGAAGTTGATAGTCATGGTTTGAGATACCAAAAAACCATCAAGCTTCATAACATCAAGATTATTGGCAACAACGCTACCAGCAGTAACGTTATTATAAGGAAGCGCGGCCTCAGGCATTAAAGCGCCTACAGATATTTTTAAAATATCATCTACCTGCAAGGTGGGATTGTTATATTTTAATTCTTGATTGTTTATAGTATCTAAATCTTGTAGATACAACATTTGTTTTTTTGAGACACAAGATTGGAATAATGCAACAATAATAATGAATATTAACAATTTTTTTATTAATAACTGTAAGGATACCATTGACTTTTTGAATTAATTAAAATTAATGACAAATATAACACGATAAATTGTTTCTGAATCTAAAAACATACATTATAACTAAAATGTAATAAAACTATTGAACGTTTAACAAATCAAATAAATGTGTAAAAAATTAACAAAATAAGTTATTGCTTGCAATAAAGTAATTTTATCTTTTCCTTAATAAATGTTTTTTACTAGGCCTTGTCTAAATTTTTCATAGTTATTTGGCTAATTTGAAAAAATAAACTTGATTAAATTTTCTGCAATATTGTTTCTATCAAAATCTACCAACATTTTATTACAATTTAATTTAAATGATACTCTATCTAACTTTTGGATATCTAGAAGTGCGTTTAAAAAAGATTTTTCGTTTTCAGGCTCATAGCAAACACCAACTCCATAATCATCAATTAATTTTTTAGACTCACCTTCAACACCCAATAAAATTGGTTTATACATCGCAATATTTTCAAATATCTTTGATGGGATTACATTTTTAAACTCATCTGACTTTTTTAAATTCACCAAAGAGTAATCTGATATCTCTATATACAAAGGAATCTCACTTTTTTTAACACTATCAAGAAAAGTAAAATTTTTTGAATATAAGGTTTTTGAGTATTCTATTAAATTTTGTTTTTCAGCACCATCACCAATAAATAAAAAATGTAGATCCTGATTTGATATTTTGGATATACTCTCTAAAATAAATTCTAATCCATGAGCTAATCCATGGGTGCCTATATAAGAAATAATAATTTTATTTTCTAAGCCCAAAGATTCTTTTAAAGCAATTATATCATTTGATACGGAACTCTTAAAATTACTTACTAAAACACCATTTTTAAATACACCTACTTTTTCAGGTTTAATTTGATGCTCTTTTATTAAATATTTCTTAAAACTATCTGTGACTACTACTATTTTTGACGCACTAAGGTATAAATGATGTTCTATTTTTTTGAGTACCTTAAAAAGTATTGAACTTTTATTCATTGAATCAACAGCGGCAATTGAATCTGGCCATAAATCTCTTACTTCCATTATCCAGGGAATTCTTTTAAAAACACTTAACATTCTTCCGGATATCGCCGTAAAAAACTGTGGACTTGTTGCTATGATTAAATCTGTTTTTACGAACAATCCAAATAAGAAAGAGGTTAAGGCATAACTTACATAATCGATTATACGCTTTACAAAACCATTGTTTCCTGTAATATAAGACCAAACTCTGATTACAGTAATTCCATCAATATTCTCTTTTTGATATAATTTGTTAGTATATCCTTCAAATACTTTTCCCTTTGGAAAATTTGGAAAACACGTTATAACTGTCACCTGATATCCCATATCAATCCATTTTAAACAATGCTCATAAGTTCTTGTAGCAGGTGCATTTGTTTCAGGAGGGAAATTGTCTGTTAAAAAAAGAATTCTCATAATGAGATTTTAGTTTTTAGTGTTTGGTCAAACAATACTACAATTTTATAAGCCAAGTTAGTTTTATTAAACCCTGCTGATAATTGATATTCTTCAATGTAAATATTAGATGCACTTTCAAAATCAATGGACACTCCTGAAGATTCTAGTATAATAGTATTACCATCAACTAATGGTTTTTTTAGTGAAGAATGCAAATGAAAATAAGCTTTAGCTTTATTATTTGTTGATCTATTTATTTCATCTGAAAGAATTAGATATTTTTCTCCCCATAAAAAAGATCTTGTGTGTTTATAACCATTACTTAAGTAACCGTCATGACTAGCTTTAATAAGATTAGGTTTTTCTATTAAATGAGTAATTTTAGCTCTTTTAGCTACACGAAACCCTCCCCAAACTTGAGTTTGTTCTTTAGACCCTATTTTTACTGTATTGTGTGATTCTGTCGATCTTTGTTCTTGTCTATTAACGTTCTTTTCATAAGTTGATATCCCTGTGTCTACGAATATAGGAATACCTCTTTTCATTAATTCAAAGTTAAATGTATCGCTATGGGCATGACCCGGTTGATAGGAAGGCCCTACATTTCCAACATCTATGAGCAATTCATAATTGTTAGAGTTTATTTTTCGATAACCTGAATCTGAAAGTGGTATATCTTGACTATTAATTCCTAAGTGTTTTGCATAAGTTAATATCTTTTTTGAATTTGGTGCAATATTAAATGTTGCATCATTTACCATTGGAATGTCTCCATTCTTATAAGTTATATTACAAAGCCAAGAAATCATTAAACTAGCCTTAGCTTCCAAAAATGAAAATAAATCATCTTTTTTCCATTCGCTATTTAATTTAATTAGCTGGATACTATCTAATAATCTTAATAAAATAATCTGATGGTACATTGGAGACAATTCAAAATGAGCACCGTCTTTTAGAACTTGTTCGTTTAATTCAGAAATAAGGAGATTCTTGGACTTATTATATAATTTTTCATCCTGAAAATAGTAAGCCCCAAATAATAATGAAAATGCATTTTCAAGAAGATGATTTCCTAGCAAATGATATTCTAAGTTTTTAAATAAAATACAATAATGGAAATAAAGAGTATTATTAATTGATTCATCTTTAACTTGATTATTACTCAAAAACTTCACCCAATTTATTCCTCTTAAAGAAATTGGATATGGTTCTTTTCCTTCTTTTAAAATATTATCATTCTTAATGTATTCATTGATAAGATTTATCCCAATTTCTCGAGACATATCTTCTTGATTGAGAAAATCAAAATAATTTAAATTATACGTCCACAACTTTCCGTACTTATCATAATTCCAATCAATTACACCTGAAAAATTGTGCGATATGTTTAAAAAATTGAAAGAGTTTGTTTCCTTTATATAGTTTAACGGAGAATTTAATTTATTCGACCATTTTATTGTATCATTAATAAGAACTGTTTTTTTGGCGGCTTCTTTACTAAAGATTCTGTTTCGCAAAAAATAATACAATCGATAATACACCTGTATTAGTTTTAGGTATTTTACTGTATGATAAAGTAGTTTTATATTAAAGATATCCACTTCCCTTCTTTCAATGAATTTATGGCAGCAAAAGAGGCTCTTGTTGTATTTACAATTTCATCAAAAGGAATAATAGCTTCACCTCCATTTTTTTGTTGGTTTATTAATTCTTTAAATTGATTAAAATGTCCCTTATCTTGTCCAGATTTTGCGCTAGAAAAACCTTTGAAACTATAACCTTTTAATTTTCTCCAATTATCCATAATAAGTGTTCGCTCTTGAGAATACACCTCTACTCTTTCTTTAGAATAGCCTTTGCTACCGTTGGCAAAATAATTAATAACAGCATTTGTCCCATTTTCATATTTCAATAAAATACTAGCATTGTCAGTATTTTCTTCAGGATTATTTCCCATAGCATTCATACAAACAGAAATTACTTTTGATCCTGCTAAGTAAGAACATAAGTCTATGTAATGACATGCTTCACCTATAATTCTTCCTCCGCCAATTTCCATATCATGGATCCAAACATTTTTCGGTATGAATCCAGCATTCATAGTAGCAACGATGTTAATTGGAGTAGTAGAACTTCCCAATGCTCTTTTTATTTTCTTTGCTAACGGGGCAAATCTTCTATTAAATCCAACTGTTATATTTACATTATTAACATTGTAAGCTTCTATAATTTGATCTAATTCCTTTTGGTTCATAGCTAATGGTTTTTCTACAAATACACTTTTACCTGCAGTGATTGCTTCCATCGTCATTTTTGCATGCATATGGTGTTGCGTTGTAATCAGTACCAAATCGACATCATCATCATTTAATATTTGATGATAATCTGAAGTTGAATTAGCAATATTGTGCTTCTTAGCCATGATGGTTGAGGATAACCCCCCTGAACTAGCAATGTATTTTATATTAGCATTAATTTTCTTGAGATTTGGTAGAATTGTAGAACTTGTAAAATTTCCTGATCCGATAATTCCTAAAACTCCTTTCTTTCCTAAAAATGACTTATTGCCAATTTGAATTGTACTTTCTTGTTTGTCTAAAGAAGAATATTCTAAAATAGAGGCAATTGACTTTGAATTAGACATGTCTCCATAAATCTTCTGATAATCATTCAAAGGAACTCTATCAGTAATCAAAGAATTGACATCTAAGGTTTTCTTTGAAATTGCATTTAATACAGCCTCAAAATTTCGTTTTTCAGTCCATCTCACATATCCAATAGGGTAATCATGTCCTTTTTGTTCGTATTCTTCATCATATCTTCCTGCTCCGTATGAGCAAGAAACTTGGAATGAAATTTCTTTTTCATAAAAGTCGGCTCTACTAATATCCAATCCAATAACTCCTACGAGTATTATTCTTCCTCTTTTTCTACACATATTTGCAGATTGAGAAATAATCTCATTGCTTTTATTTGATGCTGTTATAACAACACCATCTGCACCAACTCCATTTGTGTAGGACTCTACAAATTTTACTTGATCGGTTCCTTCTCCAGGGTTAATTGCTGTAATTCCTTTCTTGTTTGCAATTCTGATTTTCTCAGGATCAAAATCAAACCCAATGACATTACATCCATTTGCTAATAGTAATTCTGCAGTAATGAGTCCTATTAAACCAAGACCAACAACTACAATCGTTTCTCCAAAGGTTGGTTGCAATAATCGAATTCCTTGTAGTCCAATAGCTCCTATCACTGTAAAAGCAGCTTCTTCATCAGTTACATTATCAGGGATTTTAGCAACTAAATTTTTTGGGACACAAACATACTCTGCGTGATTTCCGTTAGAAGCTACTCTATCGCCAACTGAAAACTCAGCAACTCCCTTACCGACAGCAACAACCTTACCTACATTACAATATCCTAAAGGTAATGGTTGTCCTAATTTATTGAATACAGCTTCCATTGTTGGTCTTAATCCGTCTGTCTTTACTTTATCCAGAACCATTTTCACTTTATCTGGTTGTTGTTTTGCTTTTTGGATAAAGTTTGCTTTACCGAAATCCACCAACATTCTTTCTGTTCCTAATGAAACTAATGTTCTTGTAGTTTGAATTAGTACACTTCCTGATTTTACTCTAGGTAAAGGAACTTCTTCTAATATGGTGTCACCTTTTTTAAGGTCTTGTATAATTATTTTCATTTTTGCTTATTTAAAAAAGATAAATGGTTTTGTTCTTCTTTGTATGAATCAAATCTATTTTTTATAGGTTTTGCTGGACTTCCAGCATAAATTTTTAGAGGAGGAACATTTTTTGTAACTACTGAACCAGCAGCAACAATTGCTCCATCACCGATCTCAACTCCAGTCATAATTATTACTCCATGACCAATCCAACAATCTTTACCAATTATTACTTTTTGAGTTTTTTTTACTTCCAATGATCTTAGAAAAACTCCATGTTTATTGTATAAATGATCTCCTCCAACTATTGAGACCTGAGAAGCAATTAGAGTATTACAGCCTATTTTTAATTCTCCCACAGAAAAATGAAATTTATTCCCTATGTATACATTGTCTTCTATTTCTACTTTAGGAGTATTTGCAAAACCATTGTAACCACAATAGAACCTGCCATGAAAAGTCCATTTTCTTAGCTTAATGTTTTTAATAAAAAACATTCTTATATTTTTTAATATTTTCTTCAGTATCATTTTAAAACATTACATATAATATCTTTTTGGTATTGGGGGTTGAATTTAGAATCAATCTGTTTAAAACAACTATTTCTAATTTTATCTCTATCATAACTTCTCTCCTTGAACCAATTTTTAATTGAAAAAAACAAACTTTCTTCGTTATTTTCTTCAAAAAAATCTCCAGTGACACCTGATTTAATAGATTCAACCTCTGGCATTTGATTTTTAAAATTATTGTGTGTAATAACTGGAGTACCATAAGACATTGAGTGAATTGCTGTTAGTCCAACATTTCCTGGAGAAACTACTAAATCAGAATTATAAATATGTTTAGCAATAATTTCTTCATCATAGCAATCTCCATAAAAACAAACATTTGAATTTATTTGTAATTTATTAGATAATTCTTTTAAATTCGACATTAAGTCTCCATCACCGATTATAAATAGATTGATTTTAAATAATTCTTTTTTGAATTTATTTAAAACATTTAAAAGCATATGTATTTTTTTTACTTTGGTTAAACGCCCGATAAATAATATTGTTGGATTATTGTTGCCAAAGTAACTTTTAAAGATATTTATATCAGTAATATTTTCCCTCAATTGTTTACTATTTATATGGTCGAGAGAATTATAAATTACATGTAGCTTAGTTTCATTAAAATTTCTGTCCAACATAATATTTTTTGCATGATTTCCGTACAAGAAAACCCCATCTGATAAACTGAAAAATAAATCTTTAATAAAAAATTTTATTTTACTCTCATTGCCATAATATCCATGTGACCATAGATAAACCTTTTTATTTTTTTTAAATCTTAAATAAAATAAAATAAACCACGTTGATACACAGAAATATTCGCCAAGTATGATATAATTTTTATACGGCTTAAATAGGGTTTCTAAAGAATTATATTGTAAGTAAATTTCCTTGAATATTTTAAAATTATGAAATTCTTTCATAAATCCTGATAATATTGAATAATCTAATTTTTTAACATCTCTGTATTTATCTCCGAAGTAAAAATGAAAATCATTAGTTTTATCTAAAGCCGTAAAAATACCTAAACGATAGTGCTGGGCGTAATTGTAAATTAAACAGTTTTTCACTTTATTCATTTTATAGTATTCTCTTAGTTACTTCTAAATTTTCTTTTTAAAACTTCTATACTTTCAAAATCTAATCCTATTTCTTCAAGCTTTAGTATATCTTTTTTAAAGTTATCGTAATTTATTTGAACTACTTGATTATCATTATTAGTTGAATTAATTATTTCATTAAATAATATTACTTCATTAGGATTAGTAACTAATAATCTCTCCAAAAAACTACCTTTTGAATTTAGCACCAATCTTAATTTACTAAACAATGAAAATAAAAATGAAAAACCGTAACTCTTGTAAAGTTTCCTTATTCTTTTAATTATTCTTTTAGGTTTAAAAATATTACTTGCAAAATTTTTTCTTGATATTGATATTTCTTCTTCATCTCTAATGAGTATTATAAAATATTTTTCTACAGATAATTCTTTTAATTCGTTTAGATATAAATACAAATTTGTTGATTTTTCTATAATTATTGTTTTTTGTGTTTTTGCAATTTCTTTTCTAAAAAAATCATTAAACATTTTATTTTTTTTCTCAGTAGATTTAACTCTCCCAAATTTTTCCCAAAAAAATCTATTCTCACCTAAATTAAGACCATTTAACAGTAAAGAAAGTTCTTTACTAAACCATGTTGATCCTGATCTTCCTTTACTTAGAATAAATATGAATTTTTTATTTTTTAAAAATTTATTTTCATTTTTCATGTTATTCATTTATGAATTTTAATATTTTTTTGGATCTTTTTTCAATACAAAGACTTTGGGCTTTTATTAAAGAATTATTTGCCATTTTAAATCTTAACTTTTTATTATTTTTTAAATTTAGTATTGCTTTCTCTAAAGAAAATATATCATTTGGATTAATTAAAATAGAATTATCTGAAGATAAAATATCGTAATTAAAACTTAAATCAGATGATATTATTGGCAAACCACATGCCATTGCTTCTATGATTGCATTTGAACATCCTTCAGCAAGAGTCGGAAGAACAAAAACATTGCAGAGATTTAGTAAGTCTGGGACAACTTTATTTGTTACTTTTTCTTTAAAAATAATATTACCATAATCTGGATTAATTTCTCCATCACCTATAAATATTGCCTTTATACTTACATCATTTATCGATTTTAAAGCATCATTGAGTCTATTTATGCCTTTACGATTGTTAAAGCCGCCTAAAAAACCCACTATAAATTGGTCACTTTTAATTCTAAGTTGATTTCTTAAAATTAAGTTCGTGTATGGTTTAAATCGATTTAAATCAACTGAATTTGGAGAAATTAAATAGTTTTCAAATTCATAATTAAATACAAATTTACTTTCGTTTAAGTTTTTACTTGAAACAGCAACTAAACCTTTAACTATTTTATTTAAGTCACTCGCATTCAATGATTTTTTAATATTTATTTCACTCTCCCCGGATGCTATTGTTACTGATTTTGTTTTTTCTATTAAAAAATCTTTGATTAGGATAGCCGGCTCCCAAAAATGACTGTAGATAAAATAATCTTTATATTGCTTGTTTATTTTTTTTAAAACTCTTAGTAGAGCATGTTTAAATAAATAATTTTGAATAACTAAGAGACTTTTGCTAAATGATATATAAAATGGTCTGAGAACAATTAACTTCGAATTTGGATAATCATAAACCGTTTTAAATGAATCTAATTTCAACTTCATTTTTAAAATGGAAGAAACGCTCTGGGGTGCTATAACAATACAATTCTGTGAATTAAGACAAAATTGATTAACAAGATTATGAACAAATGTATATCTAGTATTTTTCTTACTAGGATATCCTTTGGTTAATATTACTATTGGATTTTTTTGAAACATTTAAAATAATTATTGTTAAAAAAAGTGTAATTAAATCAAAATTTGTAAGCCCAAGATTATGAACAAAAGAGTTTAAGATGAACATTAATAAAACCCAAATTAAGTCCGAATAATTTTTATTTGTAAGTAACAAAATACTAGCTTTAAAAATATGACTTAATAAAAATACTATGATTAAAAAAGAGAAAATTCCACCTCTAATAAAAGCATCAAAAAAAACATTATGAGGTAAAATACTTGATTTCAAAAAGGTATTAATACCTCCAAAAAGAAAATTCGACTCTATAAAAATTAAACTCTTCTGAATTGTTTGTATTCTTATTTCATCTGAAAATTCAACTAATCTGCCGAAATCAATTAAATAAATATAATCTAACACATAAAATATAATGGGAAAAGATAAAAAAATATAAAAAAATCTTAATTGTAAAGATTGTTGTTTTATCTCATAAACAAAAATGAAAAATAAATATAAAATAATCAAAGTGAAACCACTTCTTTCTTGTAAAATATAAGAACTATATATCCCTAAAACCATTGATAATAAATAAAATATTTTTTTAAAAATAGAATTACTTCTAACAATAAAAAAATGAGAAATAGGTAATGAAGCGCATGCAAAATATCCAGACATAACTACAGTTGAAAAACCTGGATATGTATTAAGTTTTTCAGCCCTCCTCATAGTTTCAAAAAATTCTTTATTACCCATGATTTCAGAAATTTGAAAAGCCCAATAACTATTAAAAGATTGAAATAATACAACAATATTATTAAAAAAAAACAGAAGAAATAAAACTTTACTAAATGAAATCAAAAACTTTTTATCTATTGTTATATATCTGAGTGAAATAAATACAATAAATGGAATAATGTATTTTGAAACAATAGTGTTTAAAAAGTAATCAGCTTTATTGGTATTGTAATCTAAGAGACCTGAAAAAGAAAAAAATATAAGAATAGCAAATAAAGGAATATATACATAATTAAAAGTATTAGTTACTTTTTTATTTACTCTACTTAATAATAAAATAGATATTATTAAAAACAACACAACTCGTATTGATAAAAACCCAATAATTGAAATATTTCCAAAAGTATAGTTTGTGAATATGAATATGAAAGATAAAGTCTTTAATTTGTCCAAAGCTTAGTATTTTTTTTAACTCCTAATACTAGATTTATAAGCAATAATAATAATATCAAAATTTTAGAGTAGTTATCATTAAAAATTATATGTATAAAATCAGAAAATGAAAATATAATACCTAGTAATAAAAAAATTGATAGTTTAGCTTGTATAGGTATTAGTTTTTTCCAGTTTGAAATCGATCTAAATAATTCGATATTTGTAGAGATAAAAGCAGATATTAAAAGAGCTATAAGTAACCCATTAAGATTATAAATTTTTATTCCTAAAAATAATAAAGGTAACATTATTAATGCTTTTATTAAAGCAGCATTAAACTCTCTTTTACTCCCATAGATAGCACGATAATAAGAACTTAAAAAAATATTTATCACTTCAAATAAAGTATATAATAACAAATTACAAAGAATAAAATGGATATTATTCCATTTTGAACCCATAACAGATTGAATTACATCATTACCGAAAAAAAACAGAAAAAATGATATTAAAAAAAATAAATTTAAAATTAAGTTTATTGAAGTAATTAGTAATCCTGATGATTTTTTTTTATTGTTTTTATTATCCTCGTAAATCGCGTAATAGAAATTTTTATTTATATTTCTTGTGAATTTTATGAAAAATGATGTTAAAGTATTTGACCTCTGTATATTTCCTAAAATTGCTGGCTGTAAATAAAATGCTGTCAAAAGTGAGACCCCATTATTCGAGAGATAACCAAAAATATTTTTAAATAATAACCATTTTGAAAAAGAGGTAACTTTTTTTATTTTTTTTAAATCAAATTCGAAATTTATTTTTCCAGGAACTAAAAAATAACTAAATAAAGACTGAACCAATACTGGAAGGAGGTTTCCATATATCATAGCTTTGTAATTGTTAAAGTAAAAAGCAAACCAAGTTATAAGTATAATTTTTGAGAGATGGAAGGAAGTATTAAATAAAAATATTTTTTTTAAATCTTTATTTCTATAAAGATTTACTAATCTAATGCTTGAAATAGACTGAAAAACTATAATTAACAAAAAAATAGAGTATTCAGTTGTATATGCAGTGTAAAAAGGCGAATAATAATTTAAAAAAAAATTTAATGAAAATACAGATATGATAAATATTATAAAACTTAATAATAAATTGAAATACCAAATCGAACTATAATATTCTTTTCTGTTTTTAAAATGTACTAAAGACATTCTCATACCACTTGACTGAAATCTATTTATAAATAAATAGACTAAGTTAATTACCCCAAAAATGGCAAAATCTTCTTCGTTTAATAATCTACTTAAAACAACAAAATTAAGAACCAAACAGATTGTTTGGAAAGAAAGATCAATAATTTGCCAATGAAATTTATTAAGAGACATTAATTAGCTTTTTCACATAACAACCCGTATAGTGTGTTTGTTATTTTTTTAATTAACATCACTTCGTCATCTGTTAGATTGTCAATTATTTTTGACTTAGAGGAAATAACAATATTATTCGAATTAGAAACTCTTAAACCCTTCCCCTGTTTGCTATTTGAATGCTTTATAGATAATGGTATTTTTCTTTTTTCGATACTTGTAAAATCTTCGATAGACTTAAGAGAATTATCTGTGTCATTTTTTAATTTTTCTAGATTTATAAATAATAGTTTTAAATCAGTAAAGTTTTCGAATTCGAAAATTTGATTATATGAATCCACCCAAAAAAAAGCTAAATCTTTGATAGATGCCTGTCTGAATAAAATCCATTTTTTTTTCATGCCAGAAATGACTTCAACAGGATCTCTAAAAATTACTATTGGAAATAAGTTAGAAAAGCATTTATGATAAACTTTCAACCTGTAAAAATGAACATTTGGAGATTTATCAATAACTGTATTTATTTGATTAAAATTAGGTTTTGATCTTAATTTATAGATACTAAGGCACGCTTTTTTAAAATTTATAATATCAAAGTCTGTAAAAGAGATAGTGTTAAAGTAGTCTTTAAAATTTTGGAAATATACAGATCGCTTAATATAGAAAGCTGATTTTACATTAAAATCAAATTGAGATTCTTTTAAATAAGAGTCTATTTTATAGTTTTGATACAGTAATGCAGTTAATAACGTGGTACCGCCATTAGTTGATCCAATTATTAAAATATTTTTAAAATCTTCATTTATACTTTTTAGTAATTTTGGGTAATTAAGCACTTTATTTTTAAAAACATACTTTGTTTTTTTCATAATCCAAATTTAGATTTTATGTGGGTAGTTATTGGTTTTTCAAGAAATTTATTAATTAACCATGCTATTGAAAAAGTTATTGATATTGCTATAGAAATACTTATAAAAAGTGAGTTTACAGATTTCAATTTATAAATGATAATATACCCTAAATTTTGGTGTATCAAATACCAAGGATAACTAATTAGTGCTATTTTTTTAAAAATTGATGAGGATAAAATTAAATTTAAATATTTTAATTTATAAATAAAAAAGAATGATATCAAAATAATAAAAACAAATATGGTATAATAAGTAGAATCAGTTAATTTAGAATAATCATGTGTTGATATAAAAACAAGTATTACCAAATTAAAATATATAATAAATTTATTTTTAAAAAAAACACTTTTTTTTAATTCACCATATGTTCTCAATAAATATAAACAAGCTCCAATAATAAAAAGCGATAAATGTTTGTTAACAGTAAAAGAAACAGGGAAATGGGAAAAAATAAATAATACTGATATTAATTTAATGAATATAAATAATAAAACTATTGTAAAAACTGTATCAAAATGGGAACTTTTGAATATTTTCTTCAACAAAAAATATAAAACACTAAAGAAAAAATAAAAATATAATTCATGATACAAAGACCAAAAAGCACCATCTATGTATTTAACACCAAGTTTGGCAGGTATCATTGAAAGATTTAAAATAAAATCATAAATTGAAATATCATATCTTATACCTAAATCTTTAAAGAAAAGCATAATAGGAAACAAAACAAGACAACATATCCAAAAAACTGGATATAATCTAATTATACGTTTTAAAATAAAATATTTTAAATTAATAGATCTTTGAGCTGAACCGCAAATTACAATTCCTGAAAGAATAAAAAATAACTGTACGCCTAAAAAACCATATTTAAAAAAACTAAAACTTATATCTTTGAATATAATTCCGTATCTGTAGCCAAAATGATAAAAAACTACACACAAAATTGCAATAGCTCTTATACCATCTAAATCTTTTTTTCTTTTGAAAGACATATAAAATAAATATGAATCTAATTATTATTAATTTAGATTAATTAAGTTTATTTTTTAGAAAAAACATATTTTTAACCATTATTTTTTTCTATTTCAACAAAAACTAATTATTAACAACTCATTTCTATTATAAAGCAAATTTTACTGCTCCAGTCTAAAACTTGAAAATCAGCATGTTCACAAATGGCTTGACCTGCAGCGGTATCCCATTCCATAGTAGGGTACAAACTAAAGTACTCCACATTCGTAGGACAAGATAAATTTAATTCTAATTGACCTCCTCCCTTATTATGCACCGGTCAAAATTAGAGAATCCAGGCTGTTTTCATTCATTTTAATGTATTCCTTGGGGGACATCTCCCCTAACGAACTATGAATTCTAAAACCGTCATAATCCTTTCTCTAAATATTGATTGTGGAAGTTGTTCGATTTGATTTTTGATCTGAATTCATAAGGCTATTTAGTAACTTCATCCTCCTTTCTAAAAACACCACTTGATATTTCTCCAGTATAAATAGAGGTCTCAATTGCTATTTGTTAAAGATTATCTAACATCATTTATATCCCACAAAAATCCAACACTACTTTGTCTGATGATAATTCTAGAGATTTAAACTCATCATGAGCAACTAAAAAAATAACTATGTCAGCTACTTCTGATGCCGTTTGATAATTTGTTAATTTAAACACATTATGCTCTTTGATGTTTGGCTCTACAATAAAGTAGTCTCCATTGCTATCGTTTTGTAATACTTTTTGCGCAATATACTTGGCTGGAGATTCTCGTAAATCGTCAATATTGGGTTTAAAAGCTAGGCCCATGAGAGCCACTTTTGGTTTTCTTCCATGCGCTAGTTGAAACTTAAGTTTCTCGGTCTGTATTTTCTCTGCACACCAAAACGATTTATAGTTATTAACTTCTCTAGCGGTACCAATTATTTTAGATTCCATTGGGTAGTCTGAGACAATAAAGTAAGGATCTACGGCAATACAATGGCCACCAACCCCGCATCCTGGCTGTAATATATTTACTCGTGGGTGTTTATTAGCCAATGTTATAAGCTCCCATACATTGATACCTGCTTTATCACAAATAAGTGATAACTCATTTGCAAAGGCAATCTGTACATCTCTAGATGAGTTTTCTACCAGTTTACACATCTCTGCGGTTTTCGCATTTGTGGCATGTAACTCTCCTTTTACGTATTTATTATAAAAAGCAATAGCTTTTTGAGTAGAAGCCTCATTTACCCCACCAATTACACGGTCGTTATGCACAAGTTCATGCATTACGTTTCCTGGTAATACGCGTTCTGGGCAATAGGCTATGTGTACTTTATTTGTTAATTCTGGGCGTGAGCTATAAATAAGATCCATCATTTTTTCTGTAGTACCTATAGGAGAGGTAGACTCAATAATGTACAAATCTCCATCTTTTAATAAAGGTAAAACGGCCTTTGTAGCTGCCTCAACAAAAGAAATGTCTGGCTCGTTTTTCCCTTTAAAAGGGGTTGGCACTACTATAATATAGGTGTTGGCCTCAACAGGTGTTGTCGCAGCTTTTAAATAGCCATTTTTAACAGCAGAAGCAACAGCAACATCTAGAGCTGGCTCAACGATATGAATTTCTCCTCTATTTATTGTTTCTACCACCTTAGGGTTAATATCTACACCGTGTACTTTTACATTGTTAGATGCTATAAGCGCTGCTGTTGGTAGGCCTATATATCCTAACCCAATCATTACTACTTCTGGTTGTTCCATTAATTTAATTTAAAATTTATACAGCTTAACGCTTCGAAATTTAATCAAGTTTATTTATAAAATCTACAATGCGCTTACAAGCTTTACCATCTCCATAGGGATTATGTAAAAGACTCATTTGCTGAAACCTAGTTGCATTGTTTAATAAATCTAGCGCCTCAGTTACTATTAAAGCTTTATTTGTGCCTACTAAAATTACAGTCCCGGCATCTACAGCCTCTGGCCGCTCTGTTGTATCACGCATCACCAAAACAGGTTTACCTAGACTTGGAGCTTCTTCCTGTACCCCGCCACTATCTGTGATAATCATTTTGGCACGGTTCATCATCCAAATAAAATCTTGATATGCTAGTGGATCTATAAGCAACACATTAGCTACATCTGTTAAAATGCGCTTTACTGGTTCTTGAACCTTAGGGTTTAAATGCACTGGATACACAATTAAGCGGTCTGTATTGTCTTGTGCTATTTCTTTTAGTGCCCCACAAATCCTTATAAAACCAGCACCATGATTTTCTCTTCGGTGCCCAGTAACTAAAATTAATTCTTTGTCACCTAAAGTATTTGACAATTGTTTTATCAGCTCACTTGGTTCTTGGTTAACCCTTTCTACACTATCCAAAAGGGCATCAATAACGGTGTTTCCAGTAACTAAAATGGTATCTTCTTGGATATTCTCTTTAAGTAAGTTTGCTTTAGAAGTAGTAGTTGGTGCAAAATGATAATCACAAACTCGGCCTGTTATTTGTCTATTAATTTCTTCTGGAAAAGGCGATAATTTATTATGAGTTCTTAGCCCTGCCTCTACATGACAAACCTTGGCTCCACTATAAAAAGAGGCTATACTGCCAGCCATGGTAGTGGTGGTATCTCCATGCACAAAAACATAATCTGGCTCAAAACGCTCAAGTACAGGTTTTAAATTTGTTATAATATCTGCAGTGAGACCATATAAATTTTGACCAGGTTTCATTAAATCTAGATCATAATCAGGTGTTATTTCAAAAAAAACTAAAACTTGATCAAGCATTTCTCGGTGTTGTGCTGTTACACAAACTCTCGTATCAAATACTGTTGGGTGTTTTTTAAACTCTTTTACAAGAGGAGCCATTTTAATAGCTTCAGGGCGTGTGCCAAATATAATAAGTATCTTCTTCATGTTTATTTAACTAAAAACCAATTATTTAATAACTCTTTTCTATTATACAGCATGTTTTTCTTGGTGTCCCAATCTATCACCTCAAACCCTGCATGCTCACAGATAGCTTGTCCTGCTGCGGTATCCCACTCCATGGTAGGAGCAAAACGAGGGTAGCAATTGGCAGTACCTTCTGCCACCATGCATAATTTTAAAGAACTACCTTTTGAGATTAATTTCACCTCGCCGTGGATGTCTCGGATCTCTTGCACATAACTTTCTGTCTCTTCAGACATATGAGATCTACTCGCCACAATCGTAAACGTTTTATCTTCTCTTTCTAATGGTAATTTATTACCCTTTGATAGCAAAGCCTCCACATTATAATCTTCTTGATATACCTTTACTTTATAAGCGCCTAATTCTTTACTAGAAAAATACAGCTCTCCTGTTACAGGCACATAAATAACACCAATAAGAGGGCGTTGATTTTCTATAAGGGCAATATTTACCGTAAACTCTCCATTGCGCTTTATAAATTCTTTGGTACCATCTATGGGATCTACTATCCAGAGCCTGTTCCAGTCTTTACGCTCCTGGTAAGGTATGTCTCTGCCCTCTTCAGAAAGAACGGGAATTTCTGTTTGCTCTAAATGAGACATGATTACTTCATGAGATAATTTATCTGCCTTAGTTAAAGGAGAATTGTCTCCCTTTAGCTCAACATCAAACACACCAGACTGGTAAATTTCTAGTATGGATTTACCGGCCTGCAGGGCGGCGGTAATGGCTGTAGTTAATTGCTCTTTCATCATTATATAATCATCCCCGCTCCAATGGTTTCGTTAGTTTGTTCATCAATGATTATGATACTCCCTGTTTGGCGGTTTTTTTTATAGACGTCATAAAAAAGCGGCTTAGATGTACGTATAGATACCCGCCCTATATCATTCATGGCTATTTTATCTATACCCTCTATGCGGTGCAAGGTGTTGATGTCTACCTTGTATTTTAATTCTTTTACCATTGCCATACACTGGTTGGTGGTGTGTTTTATAACTACTTTGGTACGCGCCTGCAAGGGATTGCTGCTCATCCAGGTAACTAGTACTTCAAGGTCTTGGCCAATTTCTGGGACGTTGTTTTCGCGCACAATCATGTCTCCGCGGCTGGTATCTATCTCATCTTGGAGGGTCATGGTTACAGACATGGGCGCAAAGGCCTCTACAATTTGCTCTCCATTAAGCTCAATGGTTTTAATGGTAGATACAAAACCAGATGGCAAGGTTTTAACCCTATCTCCGGGTTTAAACACGCCTCCGTCTATACGCCCTGCAAAGCCTCTATAATCTTGATTATCTAGGGTGTGAGGCCGTATTACAGATTGTATAGGAAAGCGGCAATCTATGTGGTTGTAATCACTGGAGATGTGTACGGTCTCTAAATGATACATCATGGTGCTGCCTTTGTACCAATCCATAATTTTAGATTTATTGACTACATTGTCTCCTTTAAGGGCCGAAATTGGGATAAATTGTATGTCGTTAATTTCTAGTTTAGAGGCAAAGGCTTTAAAATCTGAGACAATTTTATTGTACACATCTTCACTATAATCTACCAAATCCATCTTATTTACACATACAATAGCATGGGGTATTCTAAGCAGTGAAGCAATAAAAGAGTGGCGGTGTGTTTGCTCTAGCATCCCTTTGCGCGCATCAATGAGTATGATGGCCAAGTTGGCAGTAGAAGCTCCCGTTACCATGTTACGGGTATATTGTATGTGTCCGGGGGTATCTGCTACTATAAATTTACGTTTGGGTGTTGCAAAATAGCGGTAGGCCACATCTATGGTAATGCCTTGCTCTCTTTCAGATTTAAGCCCGTCTGTAAGTAAGGATAAATCTACATAATCAAAGCCTTTATTTTTACTCGATTCTTCAACAGCGTCTAACTGGTCTTGGAAGATTGATTTACTGTCATACAACAGCCTTCCAATAAGGGTACTTTTACCGTCATCTACACTACCTGCTGTGGTAAAGCGTAATAATTCTATATTTTGATTCTCCATAATTTTTTTTAAATTTTTTGTCTAAAAATAACCTTGTTTTTTTCTATCTTCCATCGCTGTTTCTGCTCGTTTATCATCTGCGCGGCCGCCGCGCTCGGTGGTACGAGTGGTGGCAATTTCCTCAATTATTTTATCTAAGGTATTGGCCTCAGATTCTACAGCGCCCGTTATAGGCATATCACCACAGGTGCGGTAGCGGATGGTCATGTTTACCACCTGCTCCCCTGGTTTTAATTTAATAAACTCAGAGTTTGCCAAAATAACACCATCTCTTACCACGCAATCTCGCTTGTGAGAAAAGTAGAGCATAGGCAGCTCTATATTTTCTAGTTTAATATATTCCCAAACGTCCATCTCTGTCCAGTTTGAGATAGGAAATACTCTAAAGTGTTCTCCATAATTTTTACGACCGTTAAATAAATTCCAAAGCTCTGGGCGTTGGTTTTTAGGATCCCACTGTCCAAACTCATCACGGTGTGAGAAGAAACGCTCTTTGGCTCTTGCCTTTTCTTCATCGCGTCTTGCACCGCCCATAGCAGCATCTACTTTGTACTTCTCTAGGGTGTCTAGCAACGAGACTATTTGCAATGCGTTTCTAGAGGCATCAGCGCCAGTTTCTTCCTTGGCGCGGCCTGTATCAATGGCCTCTTGTACAGACCCTACAATGAGTTGTACCCCTAGTTTTTTAACTAGCGTGTCTCTAAATGTGATGGTTTCTGGAAAATTGTGCCCTGTATCTACATGAATAAGCGGGAAGGGTATTTTGGCGGGATAAAAAGCTTTTTTAGCCAAATGAGTTAATAGTATAGAGTCTTTCCCTCCAGAGAATAAAAGCACTGGGTTTTCAAATTGCGCTGCAATTTCGCGTATTACAAAAATAGCCTCAGATTCTAACTCTCTTAAATGATTGATTACATAATTGCTCATGTGCTTAGTTTTAATTTTTTATTTATAAAATTTATGATGATTTTCACACTTTCTTCTATAGTTTGACCATCAGTAACAACTTCTAAATCTGGATGTATAGGCGATTGGTATGGCGCAGAAATACCCGTCATGTTTTTAATTTCTCCAGCTCTTGCTTTTTTATAGAGGCCTTTTACATCCCGACGTTCACACTCTGAAAGAGAGGTGTTTACGTATATTTCTATAACATTATCTGGACCTACAATTTGTTTTACAGCCTCTCTATCTTTTATATAGGGTGACACAAAAGCGGCCAGAGTTACAACACCTGCATCTAGCATTAGATTACCAATCTCGGCGATGCGCCTAATATTCTCTGAGCGGTCCTTAGGCGCGAAGCTTAGGTCTTTATTTATGCCTTGGCGAATGTTGTCTCCATCTAAAATATAAGTAGAGAGTCCTTGCTGGTGCAGCGCTATCTCTACCAAATTGGCCAAGGTAGATTTTCCAGAGCCAGAGAGGCCTGTAAACCAAAGCAAATAGGATTTGTGCCCGTGCAAGAGTTCTCGCTGGGTTTTGGTAGTTTTATAGTCGTGCTTTACAATGTGTAAACTCATGGTTTGTTTATTGTTCTTTGTGATTTAAGTTTATTTAATCTTCTAGCTTTGATTCTTTTATCCAAACCAAAATTAATTTTATACCATAATTTTTCATGCCCAAAATACAATAGCATTTTTGAAACTGTTTCGAAAAGCCCGATTTTAAGACCAATTAGTGGGTTGCCCGTTAGTATCCAACCTAAAACAACAGTATCTATGGTACCAACAAAACGCCATGAAAAGGTTTTGATAATATGCCTTTTGTTAGAGTCTGCAATACTAGATTTAAACCAAAGCTGTTCATGGATATAATACCATACAAGTTTCGTGATTGTTGTGATTCCAGAAAGATTTATTCCCTCTGTTATATCTCCAGTTATGAGCCATGCAAAAATAAAGGTGTCAATGGTACCTATACATCTCCAAGATAAAGTTTTAGCTAAATGTCTTTTTGATATTTTAAATTTCTTAAACAAATCCATAGTTAGCCCTTATAAAAACCTTTATACCACAACACAAACTCCTTAATTCCTTTATCTACAGCTATTTGTGGTTTGTAATTATAATCTCGCGCTAAACTCGTGGTATTGGCAAAGGTTTGATGAACATCACCCGCTTGCATAGGTAACATTTTTTTTATGGCTGAAATATCCAATACTTTTTCTAAAGATTCTATAAAATCTAATAGCTGCACTGGTTTTCCGTTACCGATATTGTATAATTTGTATAAGCTATCATTTTTAGAATCTTTTGTAAGGGTATTAACAACACCATTCACAATATCATCTATATACGTAAAATCTCTAGAGAGATTACCGTCATTAAACACCTTTATGGGTTTATTGTTTATAATAGCATCTGTAAATAAAAACATAGCCATATCTGGCCTGCCCCAGGGGCCATAGACGGTAAAAAAGCGTAAGCCTATGGTCTCAAAATTATATAAATGGCTGTAGGTATGCGCCATTAGCTCATTGCTTTTTTTAGTGGCTGCATACAAACTTATTGGGGCATCCA
>Ga0209532_1001012_pt1 | contig 23157 bp, 22 predicted proteins | sample COG_02_FD_184746 | JGI IMG/M metagenome (GOLD analysis project Ga0209532, IMG submission 184746) | Pelagic Microbial community sample from North Sea - COGITO 998_met_02 (SPAdes) (version 2) | ecosystem: Environmental > Aquatic > Marine > Neritic zone/Coastal water | place: Helgoland, sampling... | reverse complement strand
CCACTTCGGTTTGCGAGCTCAATCGCGCTCCAACCTAACATAGCGCGCGCTGCTTTTATTTGAGAAGAAGATACCATTGACTCTACTTTATGATTCTATTAGAATCATTATGATTATTTATCTAAGAGTAGAATAACATGATTGACGATATCTTAGCCAAATTTGATGGCGCCTTTGCAGAAAATACCATCAGGGCCTACAGGTCTGACTTTATTCAATACCAGACCTGGTGCTCACATAACAATATCGACTCTATACCGGCAACTGCCGAGGCCATGGCGCAGTATGTCGACTACCTTGCCACAATAAGGAAAAGTGCAACTATTCGTCGAAGGATCAATAGCCTGGGGACGGTCCTAAAACTCTCCAAACACAATGACCCCACCAAACAGCCAGAGGTAATATTGGCCATAAAACGAATGCACCGCAAAATTGGACAAGCACAGCAGCAGGCTACTCCACTCACCAAGCCACTACTCAATCAGCTAATTAGCAACTGCGATAACAGCGTCAGGGGTTTAAGGAATAAGGTCCTGTTAAGACTCGGCTACGAAACAATGCGCCGCCGGTCGGAACTCTGCGCCTTTCAGTTTGAGGACATCTGCAAGGGGGCCAACGGAAAACCGGCTATCCGGCTTAATTTCTCAAAGACGGATCAATTTGGGACGGGAAAGATACTACCCATCAGCCAAAAACTCTTCGACTTATTAGAAAAATGGAGGAGTATGCTCAGCGATGAAGGCTATATTCTAAGATCAATTAGCAGGCATGGGCATTTTGGAGAAAACCTACACCCAGCAAGTGTAAGCACCCTATTGAAAGGACTACAAAAGGATCTGAAAATGAACTCCGATGAACAGCCGCTCAGCGGTCATTCATTTAGAGTGGGGGCAGCACTTGACCTATTAGAACAAGGTGAGCCGCTTGAAAGGATAATGCTCAGAGGGGGTTGGCAGACGGATTCGAGTGCCATCAAGTATTTAAGAAGATGGACATATTAAACTAAGGGCAGCTATGAAGTTAATATAAGACACGTCTACCCTAAATATAAAGCGCCTAACCGATTTATACCGATAAACGACCAAACTTAGGGGTGTAAACTCCTATGGCTTGGCAATGATCTAGTTGGTTACTCTTCCGTAAATATCTTCCAGCCTTTCTATATCATCTTCACCCAAATAGCTACCAGATTGCACTTCCACTAAATGCAAAGGTGAACCCGTTTCATTAGCTAGACAATGCACCGCGCCCAATGGAATATAGATAGAGTCATTGGCGTAAAGCTGATGATCAACTCCATCAACATGAACCTTAGCGGTACCTTCTACAACAACCCAGTGCTCTGCACGGTGTTTGTGGCGTTGCAAGCTTAAGCGCGCACCAGGATTTACCGAAATACGCTTCACCTGGTAGTTAGGGCCAGAATCAACACTATCGTAACTACCCCATGGCCGAAAGACTTCTCTTTGGTGTGTTAGTTCATCACGGCCCTGTAACTGAGCCACTAATTCTTTAACCTGCTGTGCTTGATCAAGCGGCGCCACTAAAACGGCATCTTTAGTTTCAATCACTGCAAGCCCTTCAACACCGAGGACCGCAACCAATCTGCTGTCAGCCCTAACCAGGCAGTTGTGGCTATTTGATGAAATTACATCGCCTTGCAGTACGTTGCCCGCATCATCACGATTGTTGGTCTTCCACATAGCTTGCAGGTCACCTACATCATCCCAACCACAGCACACCGGCACTACCACTGCCTTTTTTGTGTGCTCCATAATGGCGTAATCTAGGGAAATACTTCCACATTGAGCAAACTCTTGCTCAGATAGCCGAATAAAATCTAGATCTTTGGTAATAGATTTAAGGGTGAGCCTGCAGTGATGCAATAATTCGGCACAATACAATTGGGCTTCTTCTATCAACACGCTAGGACGCACAATGAACATGCCACTATTCCACAGGTAATTACCCTGCTTTAAATAGTTTTGCGCGGTTGTTTCATCAGGCTTTTCTATAAATCCATCAACTTTAAAACCAGCAGAATCAGAACCAATATAAGCCCCATACCGAATGTACCCATAGCCCGTACATGCAAAACTTGGCTCGATACCTAGGGTGACTAGGCTTCCTAAAACCGCCAACTCGTGGGCGCTAACCAATGCACTACGAAAACTAGTTTCATCTGTAATGGAGTGGTCGGCAGAAAGCACTAACATAGGCTCATCCGTCCCACTCTCAACTAACCGCAAAGCTGCCAAAATGACAGCAGGAGCGGTGTTTCGGCCCATAGGCTCTAGTACTATCTCAGCATCAATGTTGGCTGCACGACACTGTTCAGCAGCCAAAAACCGATGGTCCTGATTACAAATAAGCTGACTATGGTCGAGTCCTAATCCAGACAACCTAGAAAACGTTTGCTGCAACATGGTATACCCATGCTCATTATTAACCAGTTGCTGATACTGCTTAGGGAACGCCGCTCGAGACAAAGGCCACAACCGACTTCCCACACCACCAGCCATTACCACAGGGTTAAAAAATTTATTCATATCTAAAAACTCATTCTCGAAGCTGATCCAAATGTTCCAAAAACCATTCATAAGTCATCCCAAGCCCCTGCTCCAACTCCACAGAATACTCCCAACCTAGCAGCCCAAGTCGACTCACATCCATTAACTTACGCGGTGTACCATCTGGTTTTGACGTATCAAATTCTACACTACCCTCAAAACCCACCACTTTAGCCATCGTGGCAGCCAATTCTGCAATTGTTACATCACGCCCTGTACCCACGTTAATATGCGAACACATTGGGTTCGGCACTGCAGCCATAAACTCAACATGTGGTAGGCTCATCACATATATACACGCGGCAGCCATATCATCAACATGCAAAAATTCCCGCATGGGCTTACCCGTACCCCACACTACAACCCTTTCTGAACGAGAAATTTTTGCCTCATGAAACCGTCGCATCATAGCGGGAATAACATGAGAATTTTGCGGATGGAAATTATCATTTTCACCATACAAGTTAGTGGGCATCACACAGCGATAATCAACACCATATTGCCGATTAAAAGATTCACACATTTTAATACCAGCGATTTTAGCAATGGCATATGGTTCATTAGTAGGTTCAAGTGTGCCCGTGAGCAAACAATCTTCTCTCATAGGCTGTTTTGCAAGCTGAGGGTAAATACAAGAACTACCTAGAAATAGTAACTTACGAACCCCTGCACTATAAGCGGCCTGAATAACATTAGACTGTATAGCCAAATTATCTGCAATAAACTCCGCTGGGTAGGCATTGTTGGCATAAATTCCGCCAACCTTGGCTGCTGCAAAATAAACTTGATCTGGCTTATAAAGCTGCATATAGGCTTGCACAGCAGCACGGTCAGTCAGGTCAAGCTCGGATCGCGGTGCCAACAATAAGGTTATATCTGCCTGCTTAGACAGCTGGCGCAATATGGCAGAACCCACCATGCCTTGGTGCCCCGCTACAAAAATGCGTGTTGCCATATTTAGTTTTCCCGAGCTACAGGTACATTATAACCGTGGGACTTAAGCAAGGATTTCTGCCTAGCTTGGTCCAAGTCATGAGCCACCATTTCCGTACACATTTCTTCAACAGTAATCTCTGGCACCCATCCCAGCAACTCTTTAGCTTTAGTAGGGTCTCCCAATAAGGTTTCTACTTCAGCTGGACGGAAATAACGAGGATTAACACGTATTACCACATCGCCCACAGAGAGGCCTGGGGCTAATTCACCCGTAATGTTTGACACCACTCCAATTTCGTCAATGCCTTCACCCTGGAAGTCTAGCTCCACACCAAGCTCACGAGCTGACAAACGAACAAATTCACGCACAGATATTTGTTTACCAGTAGCAATTACAAAGTCATCCGGTTGTTCTTGCTGCAACATCATCCATTGCATACGCACATAATCTTTAGCATGACCCCAATCACGTAATGCATCCATATTGCCCAAAGACAAACAGGTGTCTAAACCCAGAGCAATATTGGCCAGCCCGCGGGTAATTTTACGAGTTACAAAAGTTTCACCACGACGCATAGATTCATGGTTAAACAAAATTCCATTACAGGCGTACATCCCATAAGATTCACGGTAGTTTACCGTAATCCAGTAGGCATACATTTTTGCCACGGCATAAGGAGAACGGGGGTAAAAAGGCGTTGTTTCGCGCTGGGGTGTTTCTTGAACTAAACCAAATAACTCAGACGTGGACGCTTGATAAAAACGGGTTTTCTTTTCCAGCCCCAAAAAGCGAATAGCCTCAAGTATACGCAGCGTTCCCAAAGCATCAACATCTGCTGTGTACTCTGGAGCTTCAAAAGAGACTGCGACATGCGACTGAGCTGCTAAGTTATAAATCTCATCTGGTTCTACTTCTTTGATGATGCGCGTGAGGTTAGATGAATCAGACAGATCACCGTAATGCAAATAAAACCGATTATGATGGATTGCAGAGTCTTCGTAGATATGGTCAATCCTCTCGGTATTGAAGGAGGAAGAACGACGTTTAATACCATGTACTTCATAGCCTTTTTCTAAGAGAAACTCAGCTAGATATGAACCATCTTGACCTGTAATACCTGTAATTAATGCCTTTTTCATGTTGCTTAGTATTCCTATTCTGAATTGAATGCAAAAACCCAAATCTCTAGAGATTTAGAAAGCTAGAAAATGTACTCTAATCTAACTTATATCCTGAAATGATAGAAAGCTCGTGTATCTTTTTCTCCAATGAATCAAAACTATCTAGATATTTTTCAAATTCACAGACTTTAGCCTCAACTAATAACCGATACCAGTAGCCTTGCAAAAAATGATAAATGAAACCAGACTTACCATCCATGAAGCCCAACTGTAAAATATATCTAAAGATGAAATAAAACAGAGGACCAAGGCCAAATGGCAATCGATTGTAAACACTCTCTTTGACCCATCGTTTAGCCCCAGTAAAAAATGATAAATTATTCAAATTAAGCTTTTCTTGACCAGAGACTAGATTAAGTTTTTTGAGAATAACGTCTATCGCCTCACGAGTCGCATATTTATTATGTTTCTCGATAAAATAAGTTAAATCATTTAAATTGTGATCGGAAAAGCCGCCTTTTACACCTATCATGCGCCCCCCCGAAACAATTATATGCTCGTCCATCCAACGATCTTCCACCCTTGCTCTGCCGTGTCGCCATACACGTAACATGGATAGAGGATATCTTCCACCGTGCCGGATCCATTTGTCCATAAAGATATGTTTTCTATCAAGAATTATTCCAGAAACGTCACTATCTAGATTGGGTAGTCTTCTCATAAGTTCTGAGGCAAGATCATTTTCAATTATTTCATCCGCATCGAGCCTCATAACCCACTCCGTATTTATGGGAGTGTGGTCAATTGCCCACTGAAATTGTTTTGCCTGATTAATAAACTCATTTTGAAATATTTTCGCACCCTGCAGTCTCGCGATATCCAGAGTCTCGTCATTGGACCCAGAATCAATAATGTAAATATATTTTGCAAAACTTTTTACTGAATTTATTGCCCTCTCTAGGTGCTTACCCTCATTAAAAGTAAGTATTATCACTGTAAGGTCCAAGCCCATTTTAGAATCCCTCAACTTTGGCTACTAGCTGACCATAGCCATAACCAATACCACAAACTCTATCAATTTCAGCACAATTCCTTAGAACAACGAATATCCGAGAGCTAAAATGACCGGACGAATCTGAGTCATCACCACCACAATAATTCACAACATTATAAGACACGTCTTTGCCTCCCATTTTTAATAGCTAATTATTATTTCTACGTGTAAAAGACGCTTAAAACATCATGATCGCGCTATATACATAAACTATGAAAAGTATCATCTTGTTCGGCATTCCGCATAGTGTATCCTAGTTCAATGAGAACACCTTTCGCCCACATACATTTACCGCCAGTCGTCATAAGCAGCTATCCCCATAAACCAACAAATAAGAACATTCATAGTAAATATAGGTGAAATTACACAAGTACAAAAAATCCCCTCTAGCGTTTCAGGTTCAGGACCTTATGTCACCAATTTTGAAAAAAATTACCCAAGATAAGGCTGCCAGCAAAATTAGATGACTTTTAATAAGTCACTGAGGGAGCGGCGGTACCCAAATGTAGTGCATTACACTCATTAAATTCCTAGTCGCCCAAGCGAATAAGATCCTGAAATAATCCGATCCCACCAACGCCTATTATTTATATACCACAAGACAGTCTTTCTCATCCCCGAATCAAATGTTTCGTCTGGACGCCAGCACAATTCTTCCCGTATCTTAGTTGCGTCAATTGCGTAGCGACCATCATGTCCTGGCCGATCTTCAACAAAAGTAATTAAATCTCGAAAGCTCTTTTTACCTTGCGGTTTTTCTGAGACGTATTCATCAAGAACATCACAGATAAAAGACACTACCGCTAAGTTTGTCTTTTCGTTATTCCCACCAATCATGTACGTTTCCCCAATTTTCCCCTTCGTAAGGACCTTTAATAGGGCTTTTGCATGATCTTCGACGTACAGCCAATCTCGTATTTGAGATCCATCACCATAAAGAGGCATTGGATTACCAGCTAATCCGTTAATAATCATATGGGGCACTAGCTTTTCTGGAAAATGATACGGTCCGTAATTGTTAGAGCAGTTAGTAATAAGAACCGGCAAACCATAAGTTCTACCCCACGCTCTTACTAAGTGATCTGAACTTGCTTTACTGGCGGAATAAGGCGAGGATGGATCATATGAGGTAGCTTCAGAGAAATAGCTATCCGTGCCTTCTAAGTCGCCAAATACTTCGTCCGTGGATACATGGACAAAGCGAAAATTACTTTTCTTTACGCCTTCTAAAGTTGCGAAGTAGTGTCTAGTTTGCTCTAACAAACAAAAAGTACCCAAAATGTTGGTTTTCATAAATGTACTGGGCCCGTCGATAGAACGATCCACGTGGCTTTCCGCAGCTAAGTGCATAATCATTTGAGGCTCGTGTTTTGTCAAAACTCCAGCAACTGCTTTCTCATCGCAAATATCAATATGCTCAAAACGGTATCGGTCCATTAATTCCGCTCCAGGAAGCGATTCAAGGTTGCCGGCGTAAGTTAATTTGTCTACATTTACGATCTCAAAATCAGTTTCACTAAGAATCTCTCGAATAACTGCACTTCCGATAAACCCGGCACCACCAGTGATCAGTATTTTCATTGTCTAGTGCCCTCCGCCCTTCAAAATAACCAAAACACCCTTCCATATAATCCACAAATCAAGCCTTAGAAGGCCAAAAGACGAGCTATTTATGTACTCATCAATATATTCATATTCGTATGCAGAATTACCCATTTCTGAGGTGCCCTTATTAATATGACCCAGTCCCAGCAGCCCCCCCCTTAGCAATGAACGAGTCACATTTCCTTGAGCTTTATCCCGCTCATAGTGTAAGACCGCCAGAGGGCGTGGACCCACAACACTCATATCACCAATCAAGACACTCCAAAACTGTGGCAGCTCATCTAGATACCATTTTTTAGCAAACGCGCCAACGCGGGTTCGGCTGTCTTCGGTCCACTCAGCAGAGAAAGCGATCCAATCATGTTTAGCCGCCCCTTTCGGTTCAATGTATTTGGTTTTTATTAGTCGGATTTTCCATTTCTTTATTTTTTTACCGCCACTAATACCCCAGTAATAAAAAAACATTGGTCCTTTGTTTTCAGGAATAAAAACGCCCTCTATTACATAAGCAATTTTAAGAAGAAACAAAATTGGCAGGCTTGCGGTGAGTAATGTAATAGCAACAACTTTGTCAAATAGAGTCTTAAAAAGCCGCGAAGGTAAGGCTTCCTTTAGCTCAAAAATATGACCATATTTAATTTTTATTTCTTCTGTTGGAGGCTTGTAGGGAAAAGCTTCTGTAGGCTCATTGATCATTGGCATTGATATTTTCCTGAGGACTTTTGTTCTTGAATTTAACAACATTCTAAATAATTACATTCTTAAAAAACTTACGCACACCGGCATTCAAATATGGGTGGGGTACTGGTCATTTGCCATATCCAATTGCCTGCAAGCAGCAATAAGAAAATCAGTTGGCGGGGTCGGAAGATAACCCACTTTTCTCACCCTGAATTATGTCTGTGATAAAACGAGTTAGCACCACATTCTTATCTAAATAGTCCTGTGCGTATTGCCTGGCGATAGAGTTAAATTTCGGCATATTAAGTGCGCTTAATATGCCTTCATGCAGAGCAGACGTTGATTCTGGCTCAACCAAAGTTGCGATACCATTAAATTTTAAACATAGCGCTCCCAATGTGGTGTTTCTATCAGCAGTAATAACAGCATTCCCCCCAGCAGCCAAAATATTTGTTAACTTAGAAGGCAGCACCGCATCCGCAGCGCCCGACTTTTGAATAACAAGGTGACAAGTTGCCAAAGACAAAAATTCTGGAAATTTTTCATCGGACTGAAGCGGAAGAAAGGTCATATTAGTTAAAGAGGCCGCAGTTGCTAAATTTTCTAATTTAACTTTCGCGGAACCTTCACCTACCATAAGAAAATGAATTTCTGTATTCAGCTGCATCTTTTTAGCGACGTTGACAACTATCTCAAGCCCTTGTTTTTCACCCATATTCCCAGAATATAAAATAATATTCTTATTAAGATCAATGCCTAGATCCAATAGTAAATTTGTATTTCTTTTTACATTAGTAAAGCGATCCATCTCAGACCAGTTAGGAAAAAAAATTAATTTTTTAGAACTCACGCCTTTTTTTAACGCACGCTGAATCATCCCTTCGGAAATAGTGGACACCAAATCAAAGCTATTTAATATTTTTTGTTCTATCCAATATGCGCAATGCTTGACTATTCCACTTCTAGCCATAGAAAGACCAAACATAGCATCAACTTCATAATCTTGAATATGAACTACCGCTTTTGCACCTGATAACTTTGAAAGCATCAAAGTTTGAAGTGAGCAAAATAGGGTGGGCACAACTTGAATAATAATATCTGGTTTCCAAAAAACGGAGCCTAAAACGGGAAATGCTGACGATACTGAAAAGGAGAATAGATGGAAAAGCCTATTTAAAGCAGTAGGCCTAGACGGCACAAATAGCGGACAGCGAATTACACTAACGCCATCCTGGCGCATACGAGAGTAAGTGTTTTTATAGTTTTCACTAATACACCACTCGGGATAATAAGGTAGTGCAGTCACTACCCTAACCGAATGACCCTCTCTCGCAAACCAGACTGCCATTTCACCGGTATATTTCCCTATACCAATCAATTCAGGGCTATAATTGATTCCATATATTAAAATTTTCACAGTCTCAACCTAATTTAACTGAAAGGAAGACACACCCTGATCAAACAAAAAAGATGTGACCATTACATTTAAAGTCAACCTAAGACTTCTTGAGCTTAGCTATTAACAACATGCTTTTCCATAAATAGGGCACACGCCCCACTCCAGAAAACTCGACGACTTCATATCCGCTATCTTCAAGCAGAAGTGATAATGTTGCTTTACTCCAGAATTTGACATGCCCCCCATGCCATAAAGGCGTATGGTGAGAATCCCACTTATTAAACAAGGACAATGCAAGGTTCTTCCAGAACCCATGATATGGCGTTGTAATAATCAAAACCCCGGATGGTTTTAAAATTCCAGAGGCAAACTGCGGAAGTAAATGAGGCGAATATAAATGTTCAATAACCTCTGTTGAGACAACTGCATCGAACTTCGCCTCTTCTTTTTCAACAATCGACAAATATGAATCTTCCACTCCAAGATTATAAACCGTAGCCGCAGGATTTCTTTCAGCCGTAATGCGACATCCTTCAGCATCAAGTTCAACTCCCGCTACTTTATACCCTTCAATTAACAATTCGCCAACTAGCTGACCAGACCCACAGCCTAGATCACAAACTCTCTCAATTCCAGAATACTTTCTCAGCGCCACTTTTATAGCAGGGCCGAGATAATCACACGATTGTGGATCCTCACCTTCTTTCCAGCCGTAATTTAGAACGTTATTAGACATTTCCATTGCTCCTTTATTAGAAAATTCTCAACAAATTTGGAACGATACCTCGGCGTACAAGCGAGCTAAAACCCGCACTGGACGATACAATAACTAATTGGTTGCTAGACGCAAGCCTGCTTTAATCAGCTCGCTTGAATAAAAAGTCGCTTTGAATTGCGTCCCCTTGCTTGGTATGGCATGTGTTGTACACACCATCTAACCCGAAACCTTGCTCCATCATAAATTTAACAATATCCGATGCAAGAGGCTGACCCTCATAAAGCGACAAATATGAACACTCGCAGTACACATGGGTAAACTTATCCAAGCATAAAAGACTTCCTTTTAATACTTCCATTTCGTAGCCTTGAACATCAATCTTAAGCAACGAAGGCTCGATGATGTTATTACGTCCGAGAGCTGACTCTAAAGTATCTTCACAAATAACTTCAGAACCAGATTTATATGTGTCTGGAAACAAGCTATTCTGCAAATCAGAAATTTTCAGCAGAGACGAAGAGTCATCACTATGTGAGATATTCATAACAGACTCTCGTTTTTCCGGGCCAATAGCGATCTGAAAAAAATGAACCTTTTGGTCATGCTTGAAAATCGAACTAAATATTTCAGCAGCCTTAGCCTGAGGCTCAAACGCATATATTTCAGCATCCTTCAAGTTTTTCCTGGCGGCAAGTGAGAACTGTCCCTTATTTGCTCCAATATCAACGACTGTGCGGAAACGCCGTGTCCATAGGAAATGATGCTCTAACGAGGGAAATACTCGATATAAAAAGGCTGCTCTTAAATAAAGTTTATCTAAGAAAATGAGCAGTAATTTTTTAAGTCTAAGAATATACAAAATGATTGTTCCTTTGAAAGTTTATTTTTTATCACACAAAGAGAAACAGAAAAGTCCGAATTAACTAACATTTACTACAACAATAGGCTACCCCATACAAATTACATTTCGGATAACAAATATGGATTAGAGTACCATCTGCATGAGTACCGTAAATTTTTAGAATAGCATTACCAATAGACACGAAAAATAATATATTTTAATTATTGATTTTTGAGGGGAAGCTTTGTAACCAAAAAAGTCAGAACTACTGAGATAAGGACTACATTCGCTGTTATCGCTAAGCCAGTAACCAGTGGAAAACGAACGATAGCTAGACCCATAACTGCTAAAGATGCAAGAACAAACCCGTTTAGCGTATTTTGAGAATGACCGTTCCTTGCCAAAAGGTGGCTAACCACTAATCCCAGAAACAACAGTACAAGACCAGCACTACCAAAGTTGGCAAAAAGCTCACCTAAAATTCCAGGCGGCAGTGACATCCCCTCTTCCTTTATTATAGACTCCCCCATAATCACAGACATGTTAGTAGATTCACCTGAAGCTATAAGTCCAATGTTAGAAAGAAAGCCACCATAAATAGTTTTACCTAATAGATAATTATCTAACGAAAATTCTTTTATCGTTTCAAGTAATATCAAACCACCAACAGGCTCAAAAACACTCATGAAAACAAAAAACAGCTTGTCCTCACTTGATATTAAAGTTGAATAATTCCCGATGTTTTCTGTCGCACCAGCCAAATCTAGAAGGTTCCCACGAATGAAAGTCCAGGCCATAGCAGGGATAGCTACTAAGCCTGCAATCAAACCTAGCCTCCAAATACTGCGCCATCCAACTATTTGTAGTGAAAGTAACATATAACCAAACAGCGCCCAGACTATGTGAATTCTATTACCCGAGGATATTAAAAACACAATCGCTGCAAAAAAAAATAGAAGATTCGCCCGCAAAATACCCTTATTAACTGAGTGGGATCGACTAATATAATTAAGACCCACGACACCGGCAGTGCAACAGATCAACATACCTTCAATGAAAAACTCAAATAATAAGTACGCACCATGCCCAATAGCCTGAGAAGCGGCGGCTCCCCGAACATACCAATACGCGTTAAAATATTCGTAGATGCCGCCTGATAGAAGAATTTTAATCAACACCAGCGTAATCAAAGAAACTGAGGTTATTTGAGAAAACCGGCGCCATAAAGCATATTCGGCGGGGATAAATACCTTGGATCTATTCTCGACTATCCTCTTGGCTCTGGGTCGCAACAACGAAAGCAATATAGTCAAAATGGAAATAAATGAAACCAGAGCAAGAATAGGCAGTCTATAGCTGGTGTTTTCAGCTAAATAGGTAATAGGGAAGAGGGGCGCCTGATAAAAGCCATATAAAACCATAAAAACTATTGGAGATAAATAAAAATAGATTAACCCACCGACAAACCAGAGCCTGAAGTCGAAAACATTAAACCTCACCACCATTCTTCCATAGCTCATGATTGCAACTATAAAGAATATGGTAATTGTGCATCTAAAGAGAAAGTCTAAAACCATAACAGTACCGAGTCCGCCTATTAAACATCTATAGTAAATCTTTCCAGACCTTCCCAAAACACAGCTATGTCTGCTATCAAGTTAGTTTATTCAAAGATATCGATTAGCTCTCCAACCACCTGAGATGTTAGAAATCTTTCGTTAACTAAATCAACCGCAGCGGTCGAATGAGTACGATAATCTGCCAGTATATTTCCGATATATGCTGCCGATTCTTTTGGCGACACCTCGCTCTCATAACCCGCAAGACTATCAGCCATAAAAGGGATCGAAGCGTTATATTTAGAAACTACGCAAGGCGTTCCGACCGATAGAGCCTCCAACGAGGAAAGCATTGTTTCCTCACAGATTAGTGGGAAACCAAGAAAAATATCCGCCGCCTGATAAAGACTAAATCTATCGTCTCCATACACATTTTGTAGAATCTTGATATGGTAGTGATCGCCACAGACCTGCGCTTGTAACTCTTCAAGATCAGATAAAAATCCTTCGTCTCGCCCAGCAAAAACCATACAAACTTTTTGACCCGATACCTTAGAGTACTCCATCGCTGCTAGATGAGCATTGAGTATTCCCTTATTGGCATGGAATCGTCCCAAAAATAAAAAAATCAGCTCATCTTGTGGCAGTGAAAAATATAACCGAGCACTAGTTGCCTCGGCTTTTGTTTTTGGGACACAGCTAAAAGATTTCGGCCTATCAACGTTTAAAGGCAGGAGTACCAGCTTTTTCGTTCTGATATTTGATGAAGGCCTAGCCACACCAAGTTTTTTATATACAGAGAGTTCATGATCATTTTGCGCTAGAAAAATATCTATTTGTCGGAAGCTCCAATCGAATAGAAGCGCGTCATACACAGAACGAAACTTGGACTTCTTTTCATGGAGCATACCGAACGCCGAATGCACAAGTGTGACTTTTTCACCAAATATTTTTTTCAATAACCCCGCATACAAATTGACTAAGCCTCGACATTCACAAATATGGATGATAACTGAATCATGAGCATCCCTTATTTGTTTCCACACTATCAAGAACATCAACGGTGAGATTATGTTTATGTTCCGGCGAATCAATTCCCGGAAAAAAACCCTTACTCGAACAACCGAAATTTCTTCTATTTCCTGATGAGGATCAATTCTGGAGTAATCATGGTGAACATCCCCGGCTACGACAAGTGTCCTCATATGGCCTTGCAGGTGATACGCATAGTCATAGAAAATTTTGATAGGCCCTCCAAATCCCCAACTCGGAGCATATGAGGACATCATTTGAATATATAGCTTCATACCACTCTACAACACCCTACAAAGATAAAAAAATAGCGCTAAACTAATCGCCACACGAATTTGGACTGCCAGCCTAGTAACATTTAGCGTCAACAAAAACGCCAACAAAAAACCTCATATACACCAATAATAAAAGGTGATATTTTCGCTGAATACTAGTTAACAATAATCTAACGGCGATTTTCATTAAGCTTTTGGCACCGCACCATCCTGCCTTATATATCTAACTACAAAAAACAACATGACAGAGAACACTGCAATTTCACTAAATATCAACCCAGCAATAACGCCTAACAGCCCATAAGTTTTGGCCAGATAAAACCCAATAATCACTGCTACTAAAGCTGCCCCACAGTAACCGTAAAACACAATCTGCGATTTTAACAATGTTTTCAAAACCACATTAAGCAAATACGAACCTAGCTGAAATATAGTTAGCATTAAACAATACTTGAAAACGACAGAAATCTGAGTGTACTGCTCACCATAAATTAAGGTGACAATATAATCACCATAGTAAATGAATGGGATGTATATCAATGTTATGACAACAACACCGACAAGAAATGCTTTAATAAGCTTATTAACTAACACACCATAATTAGTATCATTTACATAAACACTGAGCTCTCTAATTATAACTAAGAATAAAGCTGCAAGTAATTGCTGGAAAACACCTATCAATTGAACCACCGACTTGATCTCTGCTATTAATCTCAATTCCGAATAATAAGCGAGAAACCAGAAATAACCGTTGTAAGTCAAGGGCAGTACTAAAGCCGACCCAACTATCCATTTCGAGTAAGTAACGTGCTCTTTCCAGTAACTTTTAGTAAGAATAAGTTTAGACTCATCAATAGCATTTGGCCTTCGATTGCCTATAAGGCCGATTAGCATGGGGACACAATAGATAGCCAACAGTAGCAAAATCACATTTAGCGCGGAAATCGATGCCGTAAAATATAAAAAAGCACAACCTAAAAGCGTCAAACAGCCAAAGCATACGGCCGCCAAAGCAGCAAAAATTTCTCTGTTTTTTACATAGTATGTGACTCGGCAAAGTTTCCAAATAAACACGGCTAAGATCCCAACCGGCAGCAAACTCCAACCCAAGGCTTGAGGACCTAAATACGATCGATCAGCCATCACAATAATAAACAGACAAAGTAAACTCAAGCAAACGACAGCCATGCCAAATCGGGCATGTAATCTCAGCATAGCACCATAATAAACAGCAATGTCCTCCTTGAATTTCCCCATAGAAAAGACAGTAAACGGCTCCAATATAAGAGCGTTGTGCAACCCCACAAATATAATAAAAATAGAGTAATAGACCGTGTAGAGACCAAAAGTCTCCAGGTCTGCCGTCCGCATGATAAATATATTTACCAATAAAATCGTAGCTACAAAAAAACCATGATCCACAATGGATATAATAAATTTTTTTAAAGAGGCATTCATTTTATATCTGCATAATAGTGAAGCTCATGCTAAAAGTAGTCCAAATAAATAAAGTATTTGATATCATAAAAGAGGGTCGATAACTTGATCATCACAACACACATTAGCATCTCAATTTATGCGTAATTTAGCCAAAGAATATAAATATATGCGTTTTTATACTGCCGAAATGTTCAATTTTCGCGATCCAAATATACTAGAGAAAACGATCCTTATGATGTTAGCCGATCAATCTAACTTTCTCTCATCCTAGTAATTACCTTATTCATTAATTCAGCTTGTTTTGTTGTAGTTGGAAGACTCTCCACTGAAGCTTTAACATTCGCGGACAGTCCCAGATATTGAGCATCTGCGTTGGCGATACATTGCGCCAAACTTGTCGCATTACCATCCTCAAAAAATAGACCATTAAAACCATCGGCAATCAAATCCAACTCTGTGCCGTCACCAGCATGATTTCCTGCTAAAACAGGTAACCCACGAGAAAGAAAAGTATTTATTGCCAGGCCACCCTCACCGGGCAATACACCAATATGCGAGGCAGCAAGAGCCCTATCTAGTTCATCACCAAAAAGAGACCCACGAAATTCAATATCAATAGCTTCCACATTCATAGCCAACCGCTCTAAAGACTCTCGACAACGACCATCTCCTACAATTATTAGCTTTAGACGGCGTGAAAGTTCAGTTGACTCATCTGCTAAAAGCATTAAAGCGTCAATTAATAGATCTACGCGCTTGCTGTATATCAGCTGTCCAACAAAAATAAGATTCAACTTCTCTTGATTATTGCGCTTTGTACGGTTTTCGATTAGCAATTTCCAGTCTGCGGTTGATCCCGCAAGTGCATTTGTAATGTTAAGTACTTTATTCGGTGCAACTCCTCCACTAACGTATGTTTTTACACCAAAAGAAGAGTACGCAAAGACAAAATTTGCCTGCCGCCAACAAAATACAACAACTCGCTGAATTAATTTCCTCGGTAGAGATTGCTCTCGATTGCGAATCGAACCTAGCCCCCATAAAATAAGCTTGACATTGCAAATCTTTTTTAGGACAACCAAAATAAAATTATTTATGATATTGCCCCCATCTTCAGAAATAACGAGCATCGGCCTCACCCTCACTACGTCCTTTAAGAAGGCTTTAGAACAATATACTTCAAATGGGATTTTAGAACGATTCACACCAGAATATATCACTATGGAATCGCTAACCGTAAAGTCGAGATTAGCAGTAATATTTGAGGGATTTTTGTCGAAATAAAATTTTATATCAAAGTCACTGGTAGCACTAAGCCTTTCAAATAATTCTTTGTTGTATCCAGAGAAACTTCTTTGATAAAAAAAACACACCGGTTTTTTAATATTCATACCTCCACTTAACTTTCAGTCATCAATTTTTTGATTTAAAAACCAATAAATGGCCATGAAACCAAGATGGTGTTATGAAATGAATTACATTCATAAGCAAAAACATCACCTTACTGCCAAAATAATAGCAAGGATACCCTGAATATATGTAAGTGTGATCGGTATACTTCAAAAAATATTTATTTAAACTAGCAACTGTATTTAACTTATATGCTGTTGGAAATACATCTTCCTGTTTTCGAAGAGGCTGGATCATGGTTAACAGTTTTGCATGTAATTTATTAGGAAGCATATTCGCGAAGATTGATACGTAATTGTATTTATGAGGAGTTCGTGCACAAAGATAACCTCCAGATTTAAGTACTCGGGTTATTTCTCCACAAAACACTCTAGGGTTGTCCACGTGTTCTAGCACCATATCCGTCACAATTATATCAATGCTGTCATTTTCAAAAGGCAACTTGCCATCATCACCAATCAATATATTTTGATCGGTAGATTTATTTTCCAATACAACAGAATCAATATCACAACCAATGATTTTTGCAGGCTCATTGATTCTCAACGTTTGCATTTTCTTACGGATATTACAGTAATCATCTTCAAAAAAAGCCGACCGACCAGCGCCTAAATTAACAATAATATCTCCTTTTTTAATTAGACTATTAACTCGAATATAAAACTCTAGAGTTATATCCTTTGGTGTAAATTTACCTAACCAAGTCTTTCCGAAATCATAAATATTACTTTGATTATGCATGTTTGTAATCCATATTGTTAAACTTGAAACAACAGACTCTAGCGAAACGTATTTATTGCTTCTATCACTTTAAATACCTCGACATCAGTCATATTCGGATGACACGGTATAGAGATACATTCAGATGCATGCTGTTCACTAAAGCTAAGATCATTTCCCCCTAAATTAAACTCTACCAATGCTTTTTGTTGATGCATGGGAATAGGGTAGTGAATATTTGACTGAATACCATTTTGTAATAGATGATCTTTGAAGTGATCTCGTCGATCAGACAAAACTACAAACAAATGGAACACATGATTTTCACTAGCGAGCGGCTTTTCCAGAAGCCTAATGGACGAGGCATTCACATTTTCAAAATACAATTTTGCAATATCTTGACGTCGCGTGGTCTGGACTTTCAAGATTTCCAGTCTCTTTATAAGTATTGCAGCCTGCACCTCGTCTAAACGGCTATTAAGTCCGATTTCAGTATGGTCATACTTACTCTTCTGTCCATAGTCGCGTAAAATTCTGGCTGATTCCTTAATCTCTTGACTATTAGTCGCTATCGCCCCCGCATCACCATAAGCGCCCAGATTTTTGGTTGGATAAAAACTATAAGCCCCAGCTACACCAAAACTTCCCGCTGATTCACCCTCACTCGACGCAAGATGACATTGAGCACAATCTTCAATCAAATCGATATCACAATCTTTAGCAAGCTGCTTCCATGATTGCATCTGACGAATCTGGCCATAAAGATGGACAAGCAGAACCGCCTTAGTTTTTGACGTCACACAATTTTTTACGCTATTGATAGACATAATTCCAGTGCCTGGCTCTATATCTGCAAGAACAGGAACGGCGCCCGCTCTAATTATGGCCAATACAGAAGGAAAGGCAGTCATTGCTGATGTAATCACTTCGTCACCGGCACCAATCCCCCGCGATCGAAGTATAATTTCAATAGCATCCATACCATTGCCTACTCCTACACTGTATTCAATACCAAGTGTTTTAGCGAATTCTCTCTCAAACGACTGCACGTTTTTACCAAGAACATACCAACCAGAATCAATTACTTCGGTGATAGCCTCCACAATTTTTGACTTTAGTTGCACGCTATCTTTAGAAAAATCATTCATCAAAATCATTGATTGTTTTACCTATTAAAAATTTAATATTTCTCATAAACATAGTCATTTTCATCGTAAATCGCTGATGCGAAAACCAACAAAACTGATCCTTGCTCGAAGTCCATACTATGCCAGTCCTTTGGCTCTACAATTAAACACTGATCAGGAGAACTAAGGACACAGGTCTCGGCTACATCACCGTCCGACATAAATACCGAAACAGTCCCTTTTACCGCTACAAATGCCTGCCAAGTCTCCTTGTGCCTATGCCCACCGCGAGAAATACTAGCAGTATCATAAATCCAATAACTTCTAACTATCGTGAAGGGTAAAACATCCTCAAGAACGGTTAATGAACCCCTAGGGTCCTTAATAGTGTTTAATTTGATTTTTTTGAAATTTCCCATAGCGCGTCATTACCCAATAAAAGCATTATTTTCAATATCAATTAACCATCTATGGCGATGTCCATGTATTAGATATTTAAGTGGCTAGCTGCGACGGATATTAAATATTCACCATACGGAGAATTTTTCAAAGCCTCAGCAGTTTCTTTAAATTTATTCAAGCTAATATATCCCTTCTTAAGCGCAATTTCTTCGATGCAAGCTATCTTAAGACCCTGGCGATTTTCAATAGTTTTTATGAACTGCGACGCATCGCTTAAAGAATCATGTGTACCTGTATCTAACCAAGCATGGCCCCTCCCCAACTTAACAACACGCAACCTATTCAGTGCAATAAATTGCCTGTTAAGATCCGTAATCTCAGTCTCACCACGATTTGATGGTGCCAGCTTTTTAGCCAGCTTAACTACATTATTAGTGTAGAAATATAATCCTGTAACAGCGTAATTTGATTTTGGAATTTCTGGCTTCTCTTCTATTGACAAAACATTTTCGCCGTCAAGCTCCACGATGCCGTAACGCTCAGGGTCACTTACCTGATATGTAAAAACTGTAGAATTTAATTCGTCTTCACTTGCACTTAGTAATTCATTCTGTAACATGTTTCCGTAAAAAATATTGTCTCCCAATATTAGTGCTACAGAGTTATCACCTATAAACTCCTCGCCGAGTATAAAAGCATCAGGTATTCCAGTTGGTTTCTCTTGAATAAGATAGGTAAAGTTGAGACCCAATTGCTCACCAGACCCAAGTAATTGCTGAAATCTTGGTATATCCTGTGCAGTTGAGATAATCAATATATCTCTTATTCCAGCTAGCATTAATGTTGATAATGGATAATAGATCATTGGCTTGTTGTAAACGGGTAGCAACTGTTTAGACATAGCCAAAGTAGCAGGAAACAACCGCGACCCTGTTCCGCCAGCCAAAATAATACCCTTTCGCTGTTTCCCCATATTTAAATATCCTCAGGCTTATTTAATATCACAGCCAAATACCCCTAGTATCTATTATTAAATCCGAACTTGGACGATTTTCTTTAAAAATTGAGTGGTCTACCAACATTAAATGGATAGCTGAAAGATGCCGCGCATCTTGAAAATCCATCAACTCAGCTTTCTCAATAGAATCAGGAAGGTGATCAATGTATGGCTCTACCACTACTACTCGACCCGGATGACTAGATACAATATTACTCACAATCATTACGGACGGACTTTCACGCAGGTCATCAATATCAGGCTTGAACGCCAACCCATAGCACACTATAGTAACTTCCCTAGCACTTCTATCAGGATTAACCTGTAAAAAATCGGCTAGCGCAAGTTTAACTTTTTCGAGTACCCAGCTTGGCTTATCGTCATTAATTTCACGAGCTGCCCTAATAAGGCGAGCTTCCTTAGGTGCACTACTAACAATGAACCAGGGGTCTACGGCTATACAATGCCCCCCTACCCCAGGTCCTGGTTTAAGTATATTGACCCTGGGATGCCTATTAGCAACAGCTATTAACTCCCAAACATTGATGTCAAGTTTGTCGCAGATAATTGACAACTCATTAGCAAAAGCTATCCCAACATCTCTGGAAGCATTCTCAGTAAGCTTAGCCATTTCTGCTGTGCGAACATTAGTTTTTAAACACTCTCCTTCCACAAAGCACTTATATATATTAACTGCATCAGATGCGCACCTGTCGGTCATGCCACCAATAATTCGATCGTTTTCAACCAACTCCTTGACAACATGACCAGGTAGAACTCTTTCTGGACAATAAGCAATTCTTATATCTGAATCCTCACCATGTGTTTGAGGAAAACTCAAATCAGTCCTTTCTTCGGCTAACCACTCAGCCATCCTCTCTGTTGCACCGACTGGGCATGTAGACTCTAGAATCACTAAATTACCTTTTTTCAGCACCTTAGCTATTGCACGTGACGCCGCCTCAATGAAGCTCAAATCAGGTTGGTATGATTCATCAGCACCTACTTCCCCAAGAAAAGGCGTTGGAACAGCTATAAAAAATGCGTCCGCAGGCAAAGGAGAAATAACTGCCTTCAAGTAACCTTCGGCGACTGCACTGCGAACTATTACATCGAGCCCAGGCTCAACAATATGCACATTACCTGCATTTATGGTATCTACGGCATACTGATTTATATCAACACCTATCACCGTTTTTTGCCGCGAAGCTAACATCGCGGCAGTTGGCAATCCAATATAACCGAGACCGACTACACAAATAGTATTAAAGGACATTAACGCTACACCTTTTGCTGATCAAGAAAATTTAAAATTCGAGCACTGGCTAAACCGTCGCCATAAGGATTGTGGGCTAGGCTCATCTTTCTATACTCACCATCATCGATAAGTAAGGTATTTATCTCACTCACAATCAATCCTTCGTCAGTCCCCACTAGCCGAACTGTACCTGCATCAACTGCCTCTGGCCGCTCAGTGGTATCACGCATCACTAAAACCGGCTTACCTAAGGAGGGCGCCTCTTCCTGAATACCGCCGGAATCTGTCAGTATAATGTACGCTCTATCCATTAAATAACAGAAGGGCAAATACTGCTGCGGCTCGATCAAAAATATATTATCTAAATCGTTGAGCAGCCGATTAACCGGCTCCTGAACATTTGGATTTAGATGTACTGGATATAGTATTTGAGCTTGTTGATGCATTTTCGCGATCTGACGAAGCGCGTCACAGATTCTTTCAAAGCCGCCTCCAAAACTTTCACGGCGATGCCCTGTGACCAAGATTAATTTTTTATCTGGATCAAGAAACTCAAAATTCTTTGCCAAACTCACGGTTAAAGATTGGTGGTCCTGTAATTTTTTTCTGACCCAAAATAGTGCATCAATGCCCGTATTACCCGTTACCGTAATGTCACTTTCTGCGACACCCTCTTTAAATAAATTTTCCTTTGACCCTGCGGTTGGCGCAAAATGGTAGTTGGTAATAGCGCTAGTGAGCTTCCTATTTGCCTCCTCAGGCCAAGGAGAGTAGATATTACCTGTTCTGAGCCCTGCCTCAACATGACCGACCTTAATTTGCTGGTAATAGGCTGCTAGTGAGGCGGCAAACGTTGTTGCGGTGTCCCCGTGTACCAACACAACATCAGGTTTAAACTCTTCCAATATTGGCTTTAAGTCCACAAGAATAGCCGTGGTTACATCGTTTAGAGTTTGGCCTGGCTTCATGATGTTAAGATCAAAGTCAGGCACTATCTCAAACAACTCCAATACCTGGTCAAGCATTTCACGATGCTGGGCAGTTACGCACACTTTGGCATCAAATCGCTTGTCAGCAGCAAGTGCATGAACCAAGGGTGCCATTTTAATTGCTTCAGGCCGCGTTCCAAATACTGTTAATATTTTTTTTGACAATATATCTACATCCAATCAAGATAATTCTATTTTTTAATTATTACTGCTTATCTAAAAGGAAGCTTAAGACCCAAATGGGGCGCTCCCATTATTGCTGCCATAACTGTTTTTTTATAGAATCCAGCAACTCCAATAAGCCATGCTTTTTAATTCTAATAGCCGATAATAGCCTTTATCACTGGCCAGACACAGTGCTCATCGCCGCACTCTCAATCATCTGAGAGGACCTTAGTCGGCTCAGCGTGATGAGGTACACAGCAAACTGCAGCCCAAAAACACCGAACCAGGCATTGCTCTCAACAGGGATCCAGCCAAGGGCGTAAATTATCAAACAGACCCCTGATGAGGCACCACTGATTGTCAGCCCTGTTAATGAGTTAGGCGTAACCCGTGACTTAAAACTTTGGCAATAAAAGGCATAAAGCCGGTTATGGAGGTGTCCGTTGTCAGCCTGAAACGGTGACTGCCCCTTTCGCATCCGGCGGACAAGGCTCACCACAAAATCAACGCAGGGGTAAGACAAAAGGCACGCCATAAACCCGGCCGAAAAGTCACCCTCGGCCACACCCAGCAATCCATAACACACCAGCGCGGCACCAAGCCCGTAGCTGCCCATGTCCCCGAGAAAGAACCAACCCGATACGACATTAAAAATCAAAAACATCAGACACACAAAAAACAGCACACCCTCGGCAGGACGGCCATACTCTAAAAACAATAGCCCAAAAGCGATGGTTGCTACTCCGGGGATCAGCCCGTTGGCACCATCCGCCATGTTAAAGGCATTGATAAAGCCAACACAAAATACTGTGCAAAGACCCCAGGCAATTAAGGGGAAAGAGAGCAAGTAATCG
>Ga0209532_1001011_pt1 | contig 23166 bp, 17 predicted proteins | sample COG_02_FD_184746 | JGI IMG/M metagenome (GOLD analysis project Ga0209532, IMG submission 184746) | Pelagic Microbial community sample from North Sea - COGITO 998_met_02 (SPAdes) (version 2) | ecosystem: Environmental > Aquatic > Marine > Neritic zone/Coastal water | place: Helgoland, sampling... | reverse complement strand
TCCTGCCATATCAGCAAAAAACGGATTAATCGTACTATTTTGATTGGATATACTTTGACTTATTTTAGTGTTTTGAGAAGCTTTACTAATGTTAAAATTAATACCATTAACCTCATCACTATTTTGAACAAATTCTTTTCTTATAAAGCTGGTTGAAAATAAATTTACTACGTTTGATGGGCCTAGTGTTATATTACTTGTCCTAGAAAAAAAAGTCTCTGTACTATATGATACAGAACTCCAACTCCCATTATTTGGATTTATTGTTTTCAACCCAACATATAATTTATATAAGTCACTTTTTTTATAATATTGTTCAAAAAGTTTAATCTGAGACGGTGAAGAGTTTGGTGGTAACAGTAGTACTAAACTTCCATCATAATAAACTTTTATTGCATCACTAGATCTTATGTCTGATAATAAATTAGTGTCAGCATCGCTAGAAGTTAATATGGATGATAAATTTGCTTCGTTATTATTGGATGCTAATTTTTCTAATAAATTTGTTTCAGTGTCTTGTTCGTAATTCTTTATAATAGTTCGATAATTCTCATGAGTAATAAAGTTAATTTCTCCATTTTTATTAAACTCAAATGGATTATTTAAATTTTTTATTTGAGGCATTTTGTCAGTGTTTGCGTCTTGATAAATTACAAATTCACTAATTAGTTTAGGCAATCTATTTGCTAATTTTTTCTGTATTTGAGAAGATTTTATCCCCTGTTTATAGGGCATAAAAGAAATTAACTTTCCATCTAACTTTACATTAACAGCATTTGATTTCTGAAGTAATTTTTTAGAGTAATTCAATGCTTCAAGGTAATTTTCTTCCTCAACTTGATATTCTCTTTGTAGTAAAAGTGATTCAATATTTGTAGCAGAATCACTATTAAGTAACTTAAGCACTTCTTCTCTTTTAATAGATGTTGAGTTGTTATTCACATTCATCATCAAATCTTGATAAAATTTATTTTCAAAAATAAATAATTTATCACCATTTGAGAGTGATGGTCTATCTGAATCAGAAATCAGTTCCTCTAAAGTGAAGGCTTCGATACCATGTTCATTTTGAATTAACGCAATATCTGTTACGGTCTTAGAATTAATACTGTAAAAGTCACTAAGTGACGCGGAGAAATTATTCATTATGCTAGGAGCAACATATGCGATTCTTTTACCATTAAGATAAATTTGTGGTATTTTTGAAGAGATTAACTTTGCTGGGATTGAATTATTTGTTGAATTAGGATCTGCTGATACTAGTGAGAAATAATTCCGTCTATTAAAAATCTCTAATTTTGCACCAACAGGCAATAAAATACTATCATCCCTAAGAGCTCGGTTTAGGTTTATGGCAGCAACAGTGCCGGCCAAATCATCTATAATTAGCGCGAATGATGTAAATGCATTCCCTTCCAATACTGCCCCACCTTTTAAAACCTTGTTTATACTAAGAGGTTTATTTGTTGATATTGTATATTCTTTTAATACTGCGCCAGATATAACTGATTTATTTATTTCACGAGTTGAAATAAAATCTAATATTAATGCTTCTCCTTGATTTATTATATCTTGTTTCGTAGCAGCACGTGTAAGCGCCTTACCTGAAGAATTAAAGTACGAGATCTTTAAATTTGCTCCTGGAGGTATGAAGTTTGTACCCGTAAGTGCAAGTAGTTCTCCTATATGCATATTTGTCTTATTCTTGGGTAGCTCATAAATTCCCGGCTTACCAAGAAACCCACTTACCGCAATTGTAGCTCCTTGGTTTGGAACAAAGATGCGTGCACTATTCTTTATTAATGGGTCGTTTGTTGGTAATGGGTTTTCTAAAAAATCATAGAAATCTACATTCTGTGTTTTTTCTCCAGCCTGACTTAAAGATATATTCCTTAATGAACCTGTATCAGAAACGCCTCCAGAATATCCTATAACCCTACTTAGCGGAGTATATGCAGGCACCGCAATTGTTCTTGGAGAAATAACATTCCCAGAGATTTGTACTGTAACTAATCTTGCTGCATTTAATCTTATAAACACATCTGCAGATGCATCATCTAAAATAAATTCAGAAAGTAATAGTTTACTAACCTGATCTAAAGTCAAACCATTTACATTTAAAGGATATATATTTGGAAGTGTTATAGTTCCATCATTCATTACTTGGTAATCTTTATTGGATGCGCTCAACCCAGTTACTGTAATTTTAATAGTATCCCCGGGTGCCAATCGATAGTCATTTCCTACGGTGTTAAAAAAAAGCAAACCATCATCTTGATCTTGCTTAAATTCACTTGATCCGTAGACATTTAAATTTTCGCCAGTCAAAGCATTATAATATTTCTGTACTATAGATTCTGTTTCTTCATTTTTTTGATTATAATTAGTGGATAGTTCTAGCTTAGCCTCATCACTATTGTCCAAATTTGGTATAGATTGATTTTTGGAAAGTAAATTTTCATCAGCCTTTTCTTTAAAATCAATAGTCGGCATAAGAGTTTCTGATAAAGTTGGATTCTGAAATAATTTTAAAATATTTTCATCGCTAATTGTTTGAGCAAAAATTGGATGACACAAACTTAGTAAAACTAAAACCAAAAAACTTCTTAAAATTGAAATATTCATTAATTATCTTCCACTTTTTTGACAAATATTAGTGATATAATTATCCCAAAAATAAGTCCTAAAATTAAAAATACAAATAAAATCATCGTTGACCTTGGTGAAGTCGGATGCAGACTTAATGATGGTTTTAAATATGGCTCTGCAACAAAATATTTTCCTCGCGATGCTAACATAAGTTTCTGTTCTTCATCAGCAATAAGCTGAGCTAATGACTCTCGATGTTCTCTAGCACGTGCAGTTCGTAATTTTTCTTTATAAAATGCCAAGGGTTCAGTGGAAAAATCAATATATCTTTGCCTCATAATATTATCGCTTACCTTGGTTAATTCATTTCCAAGCAAAATCATTAAAGCAGGGTCTGATGTTTCAGTAGAAATTTCTAAAAATCCAGTAATATCATCTATAAGTATATCAAAATTACTAGAAACAAAATTTGCTAATCGACTTGGATTTGGTGGTGAATAAACATTGTTGCGTCCAACTAAGAATTTTTTTAGGTTAATTTTTATAATTTGAATTTTGCCTTTAGGGCCTTTAGAATAATCATTAGTGGATGAATTCCATTCTGATTTGTAAATTCCTTTAATTAGATCCTCATTAGCTTTATTATCAAAAATTATTTTGGCAACCTCTACCGAAGATAATAGTTCTTGAAAAATAAAAAAATCTTTATTTAAATTACTTGTAACTCCCATACCCGTAAGCGATGCAAGAGACGATATTCCAGACGCACTTGATGAGTTATTCTTTTCACTAACAGGTTTTAATTTATACGTTACAGTATATTTAACTTCTAAGGATTGCACATATAATGAACCAAGATATATCGAAGCAATAACAGATAGAATAATATAAAATTTTCCACGCCATAATGTTCGAAATAACTTTCTCAAGTCAATTTCATCATCAAAGTGCTTATCGTTGTATTTATTCATGTTTAACTTTTACTAATATTAAATATTGAGACTATCTATTTTTATATGAAAAGAAAAGTACTAACTAGATTTTAGATAATTTATCTGTAAATTCACCAAGCCTGTTTTTTGACTATAAACATTTCATTTTATTAATTTTTTTATGAGCTAATTTACGTTTTAATATACATATTCCATAATTAAAATTTACACAAAATAAAAATACTATATTGTTTAATTCCCGCAACATTTAGTCCGGGAAATTAAGTTCTTGCCTCAACTCTAATGGTGGCTCTGGTAGATCTTTAAATACCTTCCAGATTATTTTACTTTTTGGGAAAAATACTATCCAAACAGTAATAAAGATTGTTAGAAAATATATATACAAGCCTTTTTTTATAATAAACCATTCCTCAAGAACCCCTTTGTATGGCGCAATTATACTTTTGTAAAACTCAACTGAAGCAAAGGCACCGTGCATTATATTTTCTTCATCGCGAAAAACTATTGAGCCAACTCCTGAAAGGCCAGGCCTCACCTTCTGCACAATTTCTTGAATATGCTTGGGATATGCATCAAAAGTTTGCCCAGTTAATGGACGTGGCCCGATAATACTCATTTCACCTAACAGTATATTATATAATTGTGGTAATTCATTAATCTTAGCTTTTCTCAAATATTTACCCACTGGCAAAACTCTGGGGTCCTCCTTTATAGTAACAGTGCCCGTACCTAAATTAGGACTATTCTTAAGCATTGTCGCAAATTTAAAGAGCTTGAATACTTCACCACCCTTTCCTATTCGCTCTTGCAAAAAAAATACCTCCCCCTGACCTGAAAATCTTAAAATTATGGCCGTAGGGATCAGCAAAGGTAAAAGCATAAATAATGCTATACTAGAAAAAACAACATCAAAAAAACGCTCCATTTCACATCCTCTGATCCAGGTACCGGCCAGTCTCTTTGTGATCAAAATCAGGTAGAAGATCAAAATAGAGTTTAACAATATCTTCTTTTTTCCAAACACCTTGGCTCCTCAAGGTTTCAATACCATCCATGAACATTTCTAATTGGCTTTCTTCAAATTCAGATTCTTTTTTTATCACACCAATAGCTTTAAAGCGTCTCATATCCAAATCTTCACTGTCTGTAAAAAATTCTTCAAAGTCTTTTTCACCAGTCGTATTGCTCTTGAAAAAATAACATGGCCATTGTTTATTAGTGATTAAATCCATGGCTTTATTGCGAGCTTCGTCCTCAGTTTCACATATATATGGCTCATATCCACGCCCTCGAAGGTAGCGTACAGCTATTTCTGAAAATGAAATCAAGTGCAATTTTTTACTTAGTTTAGGAAATAAAATATCTCTATTATTACCAAGCAAACCCGAAATCAGGCATAATTCACCTGACTCTTGTGGTGTTAAAAAATAACGCTTCACATCGGTTGGAGCTGAGAAAGGTTGTTTTCTTGCAAATCTTTGATTGAAGCCGTGCAAAAGTGAGCCATCAGAAAAAGCCACATTAGCAAACCGTGCCATTGAAACATTTTGTGTCAAGCTTTCACGCATTAGAAACATCTCCATAATCCGTTTACTTGCACCCATCATATTTACTGGATTTGCAGCTTTATCGGTTGATACACAAAAATATTTTTTGGCTCTCATATCTCTTGATAAATGCAAAGCCTTTACTGTATTAAATACATTGACTATGGTCATTCGCATTAATGTATATGGATCTTTTTCACTTCTGACATGTTTTAAAGCGGACAGATTAAACACATAATCATAAGGACCCTCATTAATTATAAGTGAATCAAACTCCACAGACCCGCAATCAATAGCAAAAGTTTTAAATTCACCTGCGCCATACCCAATATCACTTCTAATATTACGAACTAGCTCAACCATATTATTTTCAGAGATATCAACAATGTGAAGCAACTTAGGATCACGCTTGAAAATTTCCATAGTTACAGCCTGTCCAATTGAGCCTGCGCCACCAATAACAAGAAATGATGAGTTTGCTACAATTTCTCGAATATTTATATCAATATCATCCATATCTGATCGAAATAATTCACTATCACGTCCAATAAGTGACAAAATACTCATTTTTGATATACTCCTTAATTTATTCTTTTTTGTTAGAATTTTTGTATTATTGTTAGCATAACTCTAATTTATATAGTTTTGCTATCAATTGACGCGTATTAATTCAATAAATTTCTATTAAATAGTTCAGGCTTATCTTGATGAACTATTTTTTGAAGGATCGATGAAATCCCTCTTCAACGGAATACTTTGGTTTCCAGCCTAAAAGCTCTTTGTTTTTTGTCACATCAACACACAAATTACCAAGCAATCTTGTTTCAAGATCTTTTTTCCTAAAAATTTTAAAAAGTGATTTCAAGATAAGTTCAGGAACTGGTAAAATTATTGTTTTGATAGCTAGAACTTTAGCAAGGAGGGCAATAACATCTGCAGTATTTAAATCTGCATCGTCACTTATAAAAAAAGTTTCGTTAACAGCTTCCGCTCGTGTTGAACAAATAAAAATAAAATCAGTTAAGTTTCCGATATAAACATAGCTTCTTGAATTAAAATTCACGGAGCCAAATGGTAGAGGTATTTTCCACTTTAAGAGAGTAATTAATTTTTCTAAATTACCTTTTGGATTTGGCCCATATACTAAAGGAGGTCTTATTATAACTACTTCCATTTTGGAAAATTGTGCTATTTTTCTCAATCCAGCTTCTGCTCGTTCTTTAGATATACTGTATGGGTCTTTTGGTTTGGGATTATCATCAGCAAAAAAGGGTTCTTTAAAAGTTTGCTCTCCATTAACCTTAACTGTAGATAAAAATATAAATCGTTTTACAGTATTTTTAGCTTGTTCCGCCAAATTTAATGTCCCATCAACATTTACTTGTTGGTAACTATTTTGAACTTTTTCATTTAAATTCATTTGATGAACTTCTGCAGCGCAATGTATAACTATATCTACTCCATCCAGAATATCCAACCAATCAGTATCTCCAGAAATATCTAATAACACATGTGAATTAGTATGTTTTGCTCTGTTAACACCTACAACTTCATACCCTAAATCAATAAATTCACGGAATACATTAGAACCAACAAACCCAGAAGAGCCTGTAATTAAGACTTTTTTGTTTACTATATTACTCATTAAAATTCATTCTTATAAGTGAATATTTATCAAACAAAAAAATTACCTTTGTCCTATAAAACATTTTATAATTACGCCTTATTATCTAAACTATTACTAGCATACTTTTTCAAAATAATCAGATTTTGTAGGTTTCTGGATGAAAAATTTCACAATTATTTTCTAGATCCAATAATGCCTATCTGCATAGTTGTCGATAAATACTATAATGCCTTTCTACAACTATTGAATCTTTATAATAATTCTCTGCTAATGCCCTACCTTTTTCACCCATGCGATTTGCACGTGATCTATTTTGCAATAGTTCTATTATGGCGGCAGCTAATGCTTCAAAATCTCTAGTTGCTACTAAAATACCAGTTTCCCCATCAATAACAGCATCTCTACAGCCAGGATGATCTGTAGTAATTACTGGAACACCAGATGCAGATGCTTCTAGCAGAACTTTTGGAATTCCCTCAGCATAATATGATGGTAAGACAAAAATATAGGAAGATGCCAAAAGTTTTGGCATATCACTCCTGTTTCCTAAATATTCAACACCACAGTTAAGTGTTAGCTTTTGCAATGCAGTATTTGAAATAAACTTTGGAGAATGTGTATCAATTGGTCCTGATAATTTAAATTTTATTTTACTGCCCATTTTTTTTCTAACTATTTGTGCAGCAAAACAATACTCTTCCACACCTTTATCACTTAAGATTCTAGACGACATTAATACATATTTTTCAGAGTTGGCTTTCTTCTTAATTGGCTTATAAACATTTAAATCAACACCTGATCCTGGCACTAATGAAATATTTTCTAATGTTGTTATTCCAAAATTAATAAGTACATCACGGTCATTCTTACTTTGGCATATCATTCTGGCATCTTTATTGCCGAAGATTAATTTAAGTATTTGAAGAATAATAATTAACCTAAGTTTTTCATATAAACCATCTGTCTTAAACGCCGGGCCTAAGCCCGAAATAGCTCCTAAATAAGGTGTAGATGTCAAACGAGCAACCAAACCAAGTATTAGGATTGGCTTAATGGTAACAGCATGTATAAGATTAGGTTTATCCTTTTTGATAATTTGGTAAGCTTTTAAAAATTCAACAATAACGTGCCATACTGATTTTGAAGTTCTACGTATTGGGCTTCGGTGTAAATTATATCCATCGTTAAGATTTGTTTCATGTATTTTTGTAAAATCAGCAAACACAGTCATATTTACATTATTTTTTTGCGCAGCTTTAGCAATTGGTAGCCTGTGGGATAAGAAAAACCAATCCACATTAACAAACATGTAAATTTTTTTCATAGGTCTTTCATTTTGTAAAACAATAAAGTTTATTTATCGATTATTTAATGCAAATTTCTGAAAATTTTAGAGCCATTAGTATTTAGTATGTACAAAAACTACAAAGCACTATTCAACAAAAGTCTACAATCTATTTAATTCTCTGGCTAAAATGATAATTAATTAAATTGATAACAACTCTGTTCAAAATATCAACAATAATTTGATAATAAATTAATTTCAAAAGTCCATATCTATATTTTATTTTAATCCCTAAATTATTGAGTATCATCCCATGCTTTAGAGTGCCAAATTGCATCAGTTGCTTCAATTAATACGGCTTTAAAGGGTTTAGATGCATTAAAGAAATGGTAATTATCTCCTAAGAAAACTGCATCAGAATTTATCAAGAACCTATCACGTAATTCATTCTCTGTTTCTTTACCATTTTTTTTTCGTTTATTATTTCTAAAAATGGCAATTTCTAGTGGAACTTGCAAATGAAATATAAGGTTCGCCTGTTTTATTGATTTATACAGTTTTTGCTCAATTAAATAACATAACTGATACACTAAACTTCTATTTGAATCCAAAGAGATCCTTGGAGAATCCATTTTTCCGACAACAAGACCAGGATAGCGGTCACAAATTACAAGATAACCCTTTTTACTCAATTTATGAGCATTAGTAGTTACAATTTTCCTATCATAAGCCAAAAGAACTGATCGAATTGCATATATAATAGATATCTTTTTGGGTGCTTCGAATACATTTGTCTCACCATTGAGAGACTTTTTTCTTTTTAAAAGACTGTAAAAATATATAAATATATTGAATGAAAAAGTTAAAATATTTGATTTAGGCCGCCCAACATGCAATGTTTTTACACTGAAATGTTCTTCAAAGTTATCATTTAAAGCAGAAACTAGAGAAGACTTACCACAGCCATCCAAACCACAAACTGCAACTACGATACCAGGGATAAATAGCTTCTTTTTTTTAAAAAACCATTTGTTGAGCAATCGTCTAACAAAATTATTAAACACATAAACTTGGTAAAGAAAGTGTGACCTCACTTTATAATTTCTTAGCTTTCTTTTTAAGTTTCTTGATAAAAATAATTTTCTCAAAAAATTTGGTGCCTTATACACCCCCGTCATTTCATTTAAACACTCGATTGATAAATCTAATTCTTCAACAATTTTATAATCACAATTATCATTGATATAATTCCATTCGTCCGAATACTTTTTGAATTCTCTTTGATATTGTAAAAATCCATAAAATGATCCAATTTTTAAATAATAACGAATTAAAAAAATAACATGCTGTGCAATAACACTTGGCTTTGGAAGGAGTGAAGAATTATCAAGGTCCGTTAATATAAAATGTTCCAAAGGTAATATATAATTCTTTGAGATATGCTCACCGGTGACTATTTTAAAGTATACATGAACATGTACGAATTTATTTGTAATTTTATCTAATCCATAGAAGTGTTCGATGAAATCATGATTTGCTTGATAAGAAATAACACGCTTGAAACCTTTATCTTCTATAATTTTTTCGAATTTAGTTTTATGTCTAAGCGATACAAAAAGATCTAAATCACCACCACCATTTAGATGACTTCCTACAGTGGAGTGTCCCTTCCAATTACAGAAAGATACTTCAGATGAGTTAAGCTCAGTGAATAAATCATGAAAGATTTTCAACATGTTAAATTATATCCAATTCTTTACATAGCTTTGGATAAAGAATAAGCAAAATTTCTTCAATAGATTGGTTCTTTTCAGTAAAATAGTTAACTGAAAGAAACTTGAGGCGTTTATGGCCCCTTTTAATTAGTCTAGCTTTAACAACTTCATTGCCCGGTGATTTTAGATAATGAACCCTAATTCTTTTTAATTCTTCAGAAATAAATTCAACTACTCTATAAGTATCAGTATTAAGAAAAAGGAAGGACAAATGAGATAACCCTTCGTCTACCAAATATTTGTTAGAACCTCTTGAGATAGACGTAGTTAAACTTTGAAAGAGCCCGAATTTCTGCACCGCATTACGAAAAATATTAATCCGAAATATAAGCGAGGCATTTTCTTTTAGAGACCAAGATAGCAAGACCAGTATTCTTTTTAGCCCTAAGTATCTTACACCAAGATAAAAATTGCATATTTTTATAAAATAATTTTTACAATTGGCTTGATTAGCTTCACCCCTCAAAACTTTTTGAGCGATAAAGCTTGATTTACCAGAGCACGGTGAGCCCGTAATCTCTATAAAATCCATGTGAAATTCCTTACGCTAATAAGAACAAAACTAGGCCACCAAATTTTAATCATATCAAAAAAATCTTCTATACATATAAAACATTAAGTATCAATTTATTTGCTGGTTATACAAGGTTGATTGTATATTCATATTAAGATTTAAAAATCGTCAAATTAACAATCAATGACTTTTTTTCTCAAAGAGCGCTATAGACCTTCTTATATTCAAAAAGCATTTTAGTAGCACTAAAATTCCTTTTTGCATATTCTTTTGAATGTTTCCTATTAGCTCTTATATTTTCAATATTATTGTTAACAAAGCTTAAAGCATTGATTATTTCATCCTCGCTTGAACTGTTGACAAATAAACACCTTTTTGCCGGTGGAGAGACTTCTTTATGGGGTTTGATTATTGATAAAATCATGAAACAACCTGCATACATTGCTTCCAAGACGGCAATTGGTAATCCTTCTCCCTTTGATAAAGAGACGCAAACATCAGCTTCAAGCATATGTTCAATAGCAATATCTCTGGAAACTATCCCTTTAAAATTAATTTTAACAGAACTACTTATATTTTTTGAATAGTTAACTAACACATTCCTATTCGCTCCATCACCTAAAAAAATTATCTCTAAACTCATATTTATAAGTTTTACAGATTTAAGAAGCGCAATTTGGTTTTTTTTATTATTTAAAGCACCAATATATACTATCTTAACCTCAGAGGATTTTTTAAAGTGGCGTTTATTTTCTGCCTTTAGTTCGATACCATCAATTCTTTGATAATCAAATCCATTAACAATAGCCTTAGTCTTTTTTCCAACAAAATAATTAATTATTTTAGGAAGGCTATCCCGACTTGAGTTTCCACATGTGCAAACTTTATTAGATGCAAGCATCACGATAAAATTTAAAAATTGATTTCTTAATTTAAGAACATTCCAGCTATTATGAAGTGTGAATACAGTTTTTTTCAATAAAGAAATCCTAATCGGAAATATTGCTATAATGAAGATTATTCCCGTAAGTCCACTATGTATATGAACAACATCATATTCATTTTTTTTAACTAGTTCTTTAATAAGTTTAAACATTTTAAAAATAGATCCATCTCCATGAAACCCATTTATGTCTTTATCACTCAATATATCAGGTTTAAATAGCGAGCAAAACGTTTGGACTATCGTTCCTTTAAACCCAAGTGAAAATTGATTATATGGCGCACTTGTTGCATTCATAGTATTTGCTAGTCTTAGTAATCGCATTTATTATTAATCTCTTATTTTTCTGCAGGTTTAATCAGATCTATATAAATAAACATACAGCCCAAAAGCCCTTAATTTTTAAATTTATACTCATATATGCTTGCAACACCCTAACTATTCTCTTTAAGCCAAGATACTAGAGAAAAAAGCCCATAAAAGCCTCTTTTATGCATTTTTTTCTTATTTTTCAACAGCATCAATCCATCTATGCCTGTCTTGTTTATTAAATAGTCGTTATCTTTTTTATTAAAAATATCTTTATAATTTTCTGTGCGCCAACCAAAACCTGCTTTTGGAAGTTTCCACCCAGAATGAGGTATCTGTGATTGATATATTTTTCTCAAAATACTTTTTGGCCCGTTTGTTAACATAGCAGAAGAAGTAATTGAAAGCGATGCATCAACTATATTATTATTTAAAAATAATGGCCTTGCTTCGACTGAGTTAAACATAGAAGTTCTGTCAACTTTGTAGAGCATTTGGTATGGAAGCTTAAATCTCAAATTAAGTATTCTAAATTTGTCAAGCGGTCTAAGACCCTCTGTTTCTTTCAATATATCTGTTAAATGGTGAAGGGGGTCATAATCAGTATCAATCACACCCTTCCATTCCCTTTTTTTAAAGCCGTTGCATGATAAATCAGCTAAAAGTTCATCTTCCTTCATAAAAAAACGTTCTAAATCAATACTTTTATAATTTGAAATAAAATTTCTAAATATTTTATTAGAGCCCCTTTTTAAAAAATCAAATTTATTATCTAGAAATAATTCTAATTTACTTAAATTTCCGAATGAAGCATACCCACAAAATAGTTCATCTGCACCATCACCTGTGAGAGCTACAGAATAACCTAAATCTTGTACTGATGAAAAAACTATATTGCTTGGAACCATTGATGTATCATCAAAAGGGCTTTCTGACATATTGGGAATAGTTAATAATGAATTATCTACATCTTTCTTTGAAATGTTTTTAATGACATGTCGACTATGACCTAGTTTTTTCACCAATGATTTAGATCTACTGGCTGCATCATCTCCTTCGCCAAAATCAGCTGTGATTGCACATATATCATTATTTATATTTCTTGCATTAGAGAGTATTAAACTTGAATCAATTCCACCACTAAATAAGCAGGCTACATCAACGCTTGCATGCATACTTTGCAAAATTGATTCATTTATCGATGCTGAGATAAGATCCGTGGCACAATCAAAATTATTTATTTCATTAGTTATTTCTGGCATCCAGTAACATGAGGACTCTTTAATAGTGCACGTTTCATTAATGAAAGAGAATTCAATGAAACTCCCTGGATTTATTGAGAACAAATTTTCAAACATAGTGTTTGGTGAGGGTATAAATCCAAATGTAATGAAATCAATAAACGACTCTTTTCTTTGACTACCTCGGAATTTCTTTGGAACAAAATGTTCAGTTGAGCCAAAGAAAACAGATCTTTCATTTTTTGAGTAATAAAGAGGTTTTTGCCCTAATCTATCACGTGCTAAAATTAATCTTTTTTCATTCAAATAAAAACAAGCAATAGAAAAAAAACCATTAAATTTTTTGAATGCTTTTTTTCCCCAATGATATATTGATACAGCTACTACTTCAGTATCAGATACACCATTAAATGTGTAACCCTTAATCTCTAATTCGGTTTTTAGAATATCTTTATTATATAAATTTCCATTAAATAGAATTGCTATATTTTTAAAGCGTATTGGCTGAATTCCATCTTCTGGGTTGCCCTGAATAATTAGTCTAGAATGAACAGCTAAGAAATTTTCTATATCAATAATATTTGTTTGATCCGGCCCCCTTCTCGTTAGCAGCGGGGATAGTTTACTAACATGCTCTGAGAAATTATCACGTTCGATATAGCCAAAGTTTCCCAAAATTCCACACATAAATATCACTCTCTATTTTCACTTCATTTAAAGTGGTTTTGCAATAATTTCAAATATTCTAGAACTATATTAAATTTTTCTTTTTTACATTATACCATTTAAGATTTTTTATTCAGTGTTTAAATATATAATACAGAAACTCTTCAGCTATCATTAATCTACGTTTATTAAAATGATATGAGTATCTTCTAAAAATTATAGTTATCTGAACGGCTATTTGATAATCAACATAATAAATAAACAAATATTTCTTTACGCCTATTGATAAAAAATCTTATCCCATTTTTTCATAATACTACTTACTGAATATTTATCTCTTGTTGCAAGGGAATTTATAGCAATTTTTTTGCGGAGTTGTTTATTTTTTATCATTCTATTTATCGCATTTGCTAGGCCTACTTCTTTTTCATCCGGGTTAACCAAAATGCCATTTATTTCATTTTGAATCATATCCCTTGGACCAGTATTACAATCAAAACTAATACTCGGTACTCCATACGCCATGGCCTCTAACAACACATTAGGGAACCCTTCCAGAATAGAACTCAAAACAAATAAATCTGCCCTTTTATACCAGTGAGACATATTCCCAACATTACCAGGCAAATAGACTCTATTACTCAGACCAAGTTCAAGTATTATACTATTGAGTTCATCTCTTCCCTCACCATCTCCTAATATAATTAAATTCCAATCTGGATGATCATCTTTAATCATAGAAAAAGACTTTATCAACATATCAAACTGCTTAAACTTATGCATTCTCCCAGAAGCAAGAATTATCTTTTTATATTGTGAAATTACAGTATTGGGATCTACTGGACTTATACTGTTAGCAGGGAGAGGATATATTATTGGATTTGGAATTACTTCAACTTTGAGGCCAGAAAAATTAGTATTCAACCATGATTTACTTTTGTCAGTTTGAACTATAATTTTAGAAACCCGCTTAAATAAAGCTCTGTAAAACCAAAACAAACCATTACTCAAGCTCAGAAAAGGAGGCCAACTTCTTTCACATATAATTATGGGGGATTTAATTCCTATAGATGATAAAGCCGTGGCAACATTAACTCGTGTAAGAAACGAAATTACTAAGTCAGGATTATGGCTCTTAATTAATCTTCTAAGAAAAATCAGCTTACAAAAAATATTAAAGATATTATTCTTTGAAAGATAGGGGCTATTATCTAAATATTTTAAGTTAATATTTTTATCTAAATGAAAATGGTTAATTTGTTCATCCGTATAGGTAGAGATTAGCGTAACATTATGTCCGTTGCTTGACCAGTGATTACATAGAATAGAAACTACTCTTTGGGCACCCCCCATATTCATAGCACTAACCAAAACAATAATATTTTTTTTCATATCAAATATCTATCAAAAATTTACCAAAGTATAGGATAAACTAAACACCACAAATGGAATAAAGCCAGTTGTAAAAGTTTGGATGGATTTCAATCCTCCCCTATTAATTAAAAAAAACAAGTAGAATAATATTGAATTTCCAATATACCTAGAAAAAGAAAGATCAATAATAACTCCAATAAAATACACTAAAATTAAACCAATAGAGATAAATCCGTATATATTATTAATAGTATTTTTATTAGTAAATATAATCAATGTGCCTAAATAAAGTATTAATAAATTATAGTAACTGCTCGAGTTCACTTTTGTTGTGTTAAAATTTAATATTTTTGCAGCTAAAACAATAGAAATTGCAGCTAATATTAATAAAAAAAAGGGTATAACAAATTTTGATTTTATTTTAATTTTAGAAAAAGTATAAAATAAAATATACATAAATATTATTGGCATCATTGATAAATGAATTAACCCTGAAAATCCAAATATGATATATTTAATTATACCCTTTGTATAAACAATTCCAATCAATAGTATTGTGAATGCAATTCCAGATCTGATTCCAGAAGCAAATATATTAATTACTACTGGTGACACAAAAGTTAATATAAGTAATGGGAATATATAAATTAAATATTTTTCAGACCTAATTTTTTCTAAATAAATATAATAAATTATTGATGATATAGTAAATGCAATGCCAATTAAAACAGTGAGAGGCTTTACATTAAAATAACTTCCAACGAAAGTAACTCCTAAACGAAATAACCCATCACCTATTAAAGCATAAGCATTAGCGGGATTGGCCATATTTATGTCTTCAAAAAAACTCACATAAGCATGTATATCTCCACTGTCTAAAGCAAAAAGCAATTGGACTTGAAGAGTAACTACAAATCCATAAGTTAAAGAACACAATATAAGTATAAATTTAATTATTGTTCTCTTGTTTATTGTGTAAACTTTCATACTTTATAAATACTAAATAATTCGCAATAAATTATCTTCAACATTTCAACTTACTTCTCCTAAGCAGTTTAATAAGTGTTTGCCCACATCAAATTCTTGAGTATTATTTTTTAACCCACAATATCTAAGAATATTATCCGATATATCTAACTTGTGGCTTCCTAAGAAGTCTTGTAAACTTTCTTCACTGTTGATTAACATAGATGCCTTATAACTAATAAGGTAATCGTAAAAACCATTATTAAACTTATCCACAATTCCAGTTTTTACTCCTAATGTCAAAGCCTGAAGTATCGACGATGATGAAAAGGTTAAAAATCCATCGCTAGAAATGATAGCTGCGTTGAAATCAAAGTCATGGAATAACATAAATTGTTTAGATGCAATATTACTTTTTTGTGCTATGTCTCCAATTAAAATAACATTTGGTGGTTTCTCAGCATCAAGATACGCGTATTCTGTAATCTTTCCATTATCTTGGGGATGTGTTTTAATAACAAGAATGAAATCTTTTCTACGCGAAAAACAATTAATAAGAAACTTTTCGGTTAAATAGCGCTGGCTTTCCTCTTTTGATGGATCTGACGCATAAAATATTATTTTTTTATTTAAATCAGCTTTAAGAAGCTTATGTATATAACCAAATTGACTATCATCGAAATTTTTTAGCCGATATCTAATAAGAGAGTTGTTTCCTTTATAAGCAACTTTACCACCTTTTATTAATGCTAGTTTTAAGGCATCTGTATTTTCTGATTCTGATGAACAAACAGCACTGTCACAATAATAAACCTCTTCAAATACATCACCTAGAATAAAGACACCCCTTTCCCTTGCTTTGATTGCCAAATAATTGTCCACAACAGATGTTTGTAATCTACTGACATGCGCATCAATCTTATTTTCAAATATAGAATTAACTACATCTATACTTGGACTGAGATTTGCGTGGTCCTTATAAATTAGTAGGATATCTGCAATATAGCTTTCGGATGTAAAGCAGATATTTTGAATATTAAATATACCTCGAAATATACCTTTTCTACTTTTAATTTTCACTCTTTTATAGTCATTAGGAACTTTACGCATAAATCCCAAACTATATAAAATAATATTAAACTCAGTACCAAATTCTTCAATATATGTTGAAAAAAAATCGTTAGGTCTTCTTTTAGGCATGGTAATCAGAACTGTAGGATAGTTGTCATTAACATGTTTATGTAAGTAATTTTTTGGTAGCTCACTTGGTGTAATTAAAGTTTTTATAATAGCAAAAAATCTCATAATTAATGCATTAACTGTAATACATGAGGTTAAATAACCATTTATCTGCCATCGAATATTAGTGGGCTCATAATTTAAAAACAAAAAAGCATCATTCATAATAGAAGCTGTTTGTCTATCCGTTTTAATTTCTAATTTTTCTTTGCTATAAATTGATAAATTTTTTATTCTAAATGCACATTTTAATATACTTGCTAATTTTAATTTTACCTGTCTGGTATACAAATTATATAATTGTACATTTTTCATTGATAGAGTTTTACAACCTCTGAGCTCTTCTAAATATCTGTAAAATTCTATACTCAGAGCTTCAATATCATCTTTATGTACTCCAATAGTATTTCCAGAAATATTACCCTCATTACGAATGAATATATTATTTTGGTCTAATCGATATAAAATTAAACTATTATCATTAGTATTCTTCGCATTAAGCATTCTACCTATTAAAGCTATGTATAGCTTTCTCACAGGGCTTATCATATACGAAGAATCAAGTGCTAAAACTTTAATCATATGGCACTTTTTATAAACATGAAAATTAACATCTAAAACCTATTAGTCTTGTATTTTTTCTGCAAAATTAACAGATTTTTTATTATAATTTTACTGATTATCCCTTATCCTTTTCATTCAGTAGGTTTAATACTGCATTATGCGCTTTTGGCCAAGTATCTATACCTGAATGGAACTTTATAAATAATAATTTATTATTACTTATAAAATTTTCTAATTTCCTCAAAGCACCAGGTCCCTTAACACCTTCAACATCTTTAAGTGAACCACAAATCAGTTTCAATTTACTTCCAAAACTTTTATGTGCAGAATAAATAACATTATCCTCGATCCCCTCACAATTCAATCTTAATAAAACGTCATATTCGCCAAATGCCTTGTTAAAATGCATTTCTAATTTACTAAAAAAATCATTTGTGGCTACTCCTAAAGTTGTTATGTAAGAATCTCTATCAACATTATCTTTTTCTAGAAATATAGAACTTCCTTGTGATAGTTCATTCCCATCTCCAAGGTAAAGTTTTGTTATTGAAATAGATGTTTGGATGTGATCAATCAAAGCAAAGTTAAAAACTATATCAGCATTTTGATAAATGTTTTTTTTATTCACTATTTTTGTATTGGCTTCGATAAATACAGTATAAAATTCATTAGATTTTTTTCTTATTTTAGTTCTAGCATAAATAATTTCTCTTAATCCATTAATATTTACAGGTTTTCCACGTTTTAGAATATTTCCCCCAAAAAACCTTCTACAAATAAACTTAAAGAAATTAAAATTAGTACCAAAGATAGAATTGTATTCTTGGCCAAAATGTGTACCAACGTCTATCCAAATTATTTTTTTCACTATCTATCCTTTATGTTTAAAAACAAACAGATAATCACTTATCTGGTACATGTATAATCTAGATTTATCACAAAATTCAACTTTAGTAACAAATTAATTATTAGTAGTTTCAAACTGGAAAATTAGCTCAACTCTTGGGATAATATAACTGGAAAAACCTTGTTTAAAATTGGAAATATCCACCTGCTTATCAGTTACGAATGGGAGATCTTTTTTGTAAAAACGATCCCCTAAATAATACATTTTTCTGCCTTTTTCTTTCATTGTGAGAATTGCTTGATATTGTATTATATGGCCTATTGGCTGATCAAATAGTTGCTTATTATACGAGCCAACACTATAATAGCACTGATGACAACTCATATCAAAATATCCACCACCAATCATTATACCATCAGAGTTTAATACATAAACTAAAAATGCATTTCCACTTGCAATAGCTTGATGCTGAATATTCCATGTATCAATTGGTCGTGTAATAAATCCTGCAACAGTTTTATGCAACCTTCTAAACTTACTCCAAGTATCCTCACAATGCTGGTCCATAACTGATACTGTCCATTTTCTAAGGCCCGCAGAAACTAAAGGTTTATAACTTTTACGAATAGATTTTCTAATCACATCGATTGGCATTGATATATCTAAGTGCATTTCATAGCATACTCTATTCAAAGCAGCACCATTTTCTAAAGCGATTTGATGCCATTGGCTAACATAACCACTTAGAAATACATCATATGTCCGCCAAGAATCTCCTGCACTTATACTTAACAAATTGTTTAAAAAATCTATACATGCCTTAATTATTTTTCTTTCAGATTTTTTTGGAAAATTATTAATAAATAATGGTGGCACAACTATACCTCCGTATTGATTATTTATTGACTTGAGGGATTCTTTAGCATCAATATCAAACATTAATGGCCATACTCCACATGGCAAATTATCATGAAAAAGTATGAGTGAAATATCTACCAAGCTACTTGATAAATTATTAGAATGAACTGCTTGATAATCAACAAAATGTTCCATGTATAAATACGGAACATTTTTTCCATTCTTAGTAATACTACTCCATGTATTTTCTGAATCCAATCTAAACTCAGCATTTAATCCAGATTTATTTAATATACCTTTTATTTTCTCAAGACTTACTATCGGCATATTATTTCTTTACTATATCCCAATTCATTGGTGTCCCTACAGACACATCTTTTGTTATTGTTTGACCCAAGAGCTCTTCTAAATATTTAGTCTTTAAGCCATAACCAGGTCGGATAGCCTTAAGGTTTTTTTTACTCAAAACTTCACCCGCTTTAATATTTTCAACAATATATAATGAACGCCTATACTTTAAAGATTTTTTTTCAGATTTAGTCGCTCCATATGATACATCACCATATGCCCGCCAAGCACGATCAGTTTCTGTAACAAGATTAGTCATCTCATCAGGTTCCATTGAAAAATCACTGTCAACTCCTCCATCTAGCCGATTTAAAGTTAAATGCTTTTCTATAACTGACGCACCCATTAATACACTTGCAACTGAAACACCAATACCCTTTGTATGATCAGAAAGGCCAACCTCACAATCAAATAATTTACGCATATGTGGTATTGTTGAAATATTAGTATTTTCAGGAGAAGAGGGATAGGTACTTGTACATTTGAGCAAAGTTAGCTCAGTACAGCCATTATCTCTAGCTGTAGCTACAACTTCATTCAACTCATCTAAAGTGGCCATACCTGTTGATATAATAAGTGGCTTACCAGTACGAGCAACACGTTGGATTAAATTAATATCAGTATTTTCCTGAGAAGCAATTTTATAAAATGGAACATTTAAGCTTTCTAGAAAATCAACTGCAGTGTCATCAAATGGAGTACTAAAAGCCATCATTCCTAATTCATTAGCCCTATCAAAAATAGTTTTATGCCACTCCCAAGGAGTATGCGCCTCATTATATAGCTCGTATAATGACCTACCGGCCCACTGACTATTTGGATCGTTAACAAAAAACGCTTTATCATTCAAATCTAGCGTCATAGTATCTGCAGTGTATGTTTGTAGTTTTATTGCATGAACACCAGTTTTAGCTGCTGCTTCGACTATATCCAATGCCCTAGCCAGCGATTGATTGTGATTACCTGACATTTCTGCAATAATTAACGGTGGAAATTTTCTACCTATACCTCTTAAACCGAAACCAAATTCTATCATTTTTTTCTCATATTTTTTAATTAATTATTTTAAATTATTCCCATATTTCACAATTATCATTATCAGTAATAATTCTAGCTGTATCTTCTGGACCTATATTAAACAAAGCATCCAATACGGATAATGATGGCACAAACCCAATAGATGAGTTTTTCTGAAGATATCCTTCAATATGGAACTTTTGAAATAAAATCTCTATATTTGGAACTGGAAAAATATTATCTTCTTTCATGTAATCAAATGAGCCTCCTGCTGCGTAATAATGCGAAGCCTCACTCCATTTTAATAGTTCTAAAACACGCTCTGAACGTGTAGACTTTGTTGGTAGGCTAGAACTTAATTTCCACACTTTCTCCCAACCAAATAATTCAACTATCGCCTTAATAAGTTTAATATTCAGTGTAGATAAGTCATCTACGCGATCATTTATAATCTCACTTATTGAAGGAAACACATTATCGTAAAATGATGTTTTTGAGTAATTTTGCTGTAACCGTTGTGTTAATTTTTTGCGCCAGTTTCTAGATTCATCAAAACTTGTATTATTTAACTCAACTCCAAAAGAATTAGATTTTTTGATAGGAACTGTATACCAGCCCACTTGATCATGATTAACAAATAACCTGTTACGTTGATGATAGCTTTGCACAGAAAACTGAAAATCATCTAGGAAAATAAAGCAATCTGCGCGATAAATTAATCCAAAATAACCTTGCCAGGGTAAAAAGGTTGGCTGCATCATTGCAACTTTCATTTCGCTCTCCACAACATTTTCACCATTTTGACATCACGATTTTTCCATTCTTCAGAACAGTCCCCGTATTCAAAAAAACCATTTTTTATATATAGTTTTTTTGCCCATTTGTTATTCACTGCAACATGAACATAAATACTAATTAAACTAAAGTGATTTATCCCATTTTTCAAAAGCATATCAAGTGCAAGTCCACCTAACCCAACACCTTTAGCTTCATTATTTCCTATGTATATCCATAATTCAGCACTCTTCTCAAAATTATTTATATACTTCAAACCACAATTGCCAAAATGGTGATCACCTAAGAACATTGCATAAGCTTGTTGTGTATCATCTCTAAGAAGGTTTTCAAAATAATTGATATGTTCTTCCCAGCTACTTATGCCACGTACCATAAACAATTTTCTAAATTTAGGGTCACTTATCCAATCATATGTTTTTGGCATATGCTCCATCGACATTGGCTTCAATATTATAGCTTTATTAGTATTATTGAAACTTTTGGTCATTTTAATATTCAGCGCATTATGATCTTAAATAGTTTAGTAAAGCGTATAACTCTGGATCATATTTGTTAGGCGCCCTATCATAATCTAAAAAGAATGCGGCATCTGCAATATTCCAAGAAATATGTCCAATCAAAAGCATAATTAGTAAATTTCTAGAAACACTAATTCTTAGGTAGGGTTCAATAAGGTCTGAACCAATAGATATTTCCTCAAAATCTTCAATCTCTGAATTAATCCGAAAACGTTGGTTACTATCAGTAGCATCAAAATAAAAATTGAATTTCGGAAAATAATTCAATTTTTTTTGCACTTCCCATTGTCTTGTACGTGCATATTTAAACAATCTGATTACGGATACTGTTGGCTCAAAAGAAAATCTCTCATAATCGTATAATACATCTTTTAGATTTGTATTTATATAATCATCTCTAATCTTGTCAGTCTGGTATGTATATGGTTCATCAGGGTATTTCTCATCTGTATCAAAATTATATTCCTGCCCAGTATTTAAAAGTAATAAATTTGCATCCAGTTTTGCATCCACAAAAGGTTTTTCCACCACCCCTCTGCAAGAGGAATGTGCTACAAACTTATTTAAATAAGAACGTGAACCACCAACACACCAAGCGTCTGCAAAGGGCAGCACCATAACTGGGTTTATTTTCCTAACCACATCAATAAACGAAACAATTCTACCATTAACTATTCGTTCTTTTTCTAATAGTTTTTCTTTATCAGTTAAATTTGTATAACATGATGGATATCCTGAGCCCCCAGAGTATGGTAAAAGAGCTAAATCAACTTTTTTATAATTTTCATTAATATATTTAATACCGTTATCATAAGGCTGGCAATCATTTGCATTGTACAATACGAAGCCATCCCAATTCAACATAAGCGCTGAGTCAATTAAATGAGACATCTCATCATCTGGATCTGCTTCGACTATATCAACAATCAAGCCAGGCTCTAGTTCTACCGGACAACGTGGACTAATAAAGTGAATTTTTTTAAAATTAAAACCATTATTTTTTAGAAAATTATTAACTAAATTAGGTTTTCTATCCATCAATATAATTTCAGCATCAGAATTAATATGCTTTATGGTTCCAGCTGAGCAATGGTCCTCATGTATATGAGATATATAAACATAATCAACATGTCCAATATCCTCTATGCCTAAGACAGTGGGTGGAAAATGAAACCAAGCTCCATGAAA
>Ga0209532_1001005_pt1 | contig 23220 bp, 21 predicted proteins | sample COG_02_FD_184746 | JGI IMG/M metagenome (GOLD analysis project Ga0209532, IMG submission 184746) | Pelagic Microbial community sample from North Sea - COGITO 998_met_02 (SPAdes) (version 2) | ecosystem: Environmental > Aquatic > Marine > Neritic zone/Coastal water | place: Helgoland, sampling... | reverse complement strand
ATTTAGAGAATTTTTAAAATTCATCTGAATAAGCACATCTATTTTTTATAAATAGACGCATGGCCACAAAGCTTCACCGCGGTGAAGCTTCCAACCATCTAAATTATTAACAATCCAAAGGCGCGTGAATCGACGTCAATGGATCAGTATTGCCAAAAGGAATTTTTATTATGGGACTTAGTACCAATAAACACGAAACACTAATGTATCAATCTAGACTACTATTAAAACATATTAATGTTGAATCAGCATCTGATAGGTCATTACTTTTCACGATCCGTACAGATAAAGTGTCAGATCATGAACACTTTAAGAGAGCAATCTACCAGAAGCCGCATCGAGTACTTTATGGAACCTTGTCAGCACCAGACAACTTCACTTATTCTATGATGATTGCAGGTGATGTTGAATGCTCAAAGACTGGGACAGTTTCACTGGAAACATTAAAAAACCCATATGAACCTCATTACCATGGTGTAATGGTCTTCTCAAAGTCAGATTGGTGTCGCATTGAACCAAACTTATCCGAGGTTATAGGTCGAATAAAATCAGCACTTTATGACATACGTGAAGTGAAAAAGCCTCTTATTGATGATGATGGTGTATGCACTTGGGATACGGTTTGGATAAAGAGATTTAAGGAAAGTGCTAATCCAAGGCATAAGTTTTCCTCATCATTTTCAAACTACATCAATTACATATTTAAAGCTGATTATCATGCACAGAAGCATGGTATCCAATCTTATGTACCAAGTGTTTTTCCTCATGACCTTTACCCACCAAAGGATAAGTCATCATCAGCAGAACCTCTTTTTAATCAACTATGTTTGGTTGAAGAGGAGTTTCAGCAGAAACGGAAAAAGAATAAGAATTGAAGGAGTGGGTTAATTTTAGGTTTAGATAAGCAATGAACTTCAATTATTATTTAACCATCCTTTAATCCTGTTTTCTTGAGCCGAGAATGGATTGCACTTGGTTGTCGCCCAAGAATCTTGGAAATTTCGATTACTTTTCTTCCAGAAATGAATAATTCCTTTAATTGTTCATCTTCATATTTTTTCCATGGTTGATATGCATTTGGATGAATTTCTTTTATTTTTTGAAGTTTAATATGATATGCACTTTGTTCACTTGATATAGATGTAACTCTACTTGTTTTGTTATCTTTATGAGTTGTAGACTGTATTATTCCTTGGGCAGTCACTGGTGACTTTATTTCTTGCATAGGTTTTTTTTGTTTAATGCTTGAAGCCCTAATATCCTTCGTAAACGAACATGGTTTTTTATCAGAGGTATATTCAGTGCAACCCCAAAATAGGCCATATTTTCCAGAACGCTGCTCTAGCCAACCAGTGCAATCTTTTTTGGGACATGCTTCCACTGTTTGTTCACATATCTTACAAACAACTTCTCCACTTTCTATTCTTCTAGGATAACCTTTATGGCAATGAGGACAAGGTTGTGAACGGTTTTTACAGTAAGGATAATTACTACAGCCCCAGAAGCTCCCAAATGATCCTTCTACAAGTTTTAATTTTCCTTGAACACATTCATTACAATCTGGTTCATCATCTGGATTTTTCCCAATCAATTTAAAATCATGTGGGCTTTGTATTATTTCACTCACAAATGGCGAAACACTTCCACTTTGAGTATTAATAAAGACTTTTTTCTTAGCTCTAGTAAGTGCAACGTAAAAAAGTCTTCTTTCTTCAGAGTTTGGGAATGCTTCAGGCTCTGATAAGACCATGTTTAATATATGATCGTCAGCTTTTTCATTTGGAAATCCTAAGAAGCTACTAATAACATCAAGAATTATAACATAATCTGCCTCAAGTCCTTTTGAACGATGTACAGTTTTAAAATTTATATTTAATGTATTAAAACTTTTATTAAGCAGATTTATTATCTTGCCATAATTTATATCAAATGCATTTTTATATGTTTGGAGTTTGTAGCGGCCTAATATTAATACATCTATAGTTTTATCTGAATTTTCATTTTCAACAATAAGCTTCATTATTGATTGTAATAAGGTTTCTTCATCTGTTTCTTTGAAGCAAATATAGATCGCTGGTTCGTTGCTAATGTTAATGGATTTAACTGCTTTTGATATTTGAAAATCGTTTTTTAATATAAAATCTGTAGCTTCTGTTGTAATCTTATCTTCGCATCTAAATGTTGTGGTTAAATCACTTCTTTCAAATATCCCAAAGTTCTCACCAAAATTTTTCATTAAATTGATATCAGACCCTGCAAATCTAAAAATGGCCTGCCAGTCATCTCCAACGCAAAAAATTTGAACATCTGAACTATAATCTTGAAGTGCGGAGATTAGCTTAGCTCTTCCACTTGAGATATCTTGAAACTCATCAACCAATATATAGCGAAATTTACTTTTGTATTTCTTGTCAGCGATCGCCTCGGTCGCTATTGAAATCATGTCATGAAAATCGATAGCTTTTTCTTTTTCTAGAAATTTTTGATATTCATTAAAAATAGGCATGAATACATCAATAAATGCTGAATTTCGTTCAGCACCATCGATCGATGCGCCAATTTCTCTAACCATATCTTCATCTAAGAGTGCACCTTTGAAGTGACCAAGAAAAGTTTTCATCAAGGAAGTCAGAGGATCAATCTGTTTCTTTTCTTCTAAAATTGTAAAAACTTTATGGCCTTCAAGTTCATTAAATTTCACGCCATGTTTTAATAGTTTTTTACGAAGATTGCTTAGTAATATCCCTTGTACTTTTTCACAACTGTAGGTTTCTATTAATTTTGTGTCATGTTTTTTATGTAGCTCTCGCTTCCAACGAAGAGCTTGTAAGTATTCTTTACGATTTACATAAGGTGCAGTTCTACCAAACCCACGCAAACCCAAATGTTCTAAATATATATTGTAATCTGGTAAATAAAAATCTGGCTTGTACTGCCTACGCCTAACATTAGATGTTTTGTGTTCATAGTCACTTTCATAAACATAATTAATACCGCTCAAATAGAGAAAGTTTGCAATTTCACATTCCTCAAAGCTTTTTAATTTTTCACCTTTGAGTGATCGTATATTATTTTTATCTAAATATTCCCAATATTGGCCAAGATTATCAAAATCAAACTGGCTTGCATATGGTGCAAAGAATTCACTAAACCATTTTGTAATTACATTTTTATAAGTTTCATCTTCTAATTTTGCACCAATTGTTAACTTAATAAAGTTTAAAAGTGCTAATTCGTCATCAGCTAACTTTGACAGACTTGGTTTATTCCCCGTGGCTTGTGCAATGATTTCTAGGCCAATGCTATGAAAAGTATGAACGTTTACATCCTCTATATCTGGATGCTCAATTCGTTCAGCCAACCGTTCTGACATTTCAATCTTAGCATCTCTTGCAAAAGCTAATAAAAGGATATCCTTGGGCTTTCGTAATTTTTTATTTATGAGCCAAGCAGTTTTTGCAACTATAACTGAAGTTTTTCCACTCCCTGCTGAGGCAATAACTAAATTTGCATCTTCATCTATTACAACTGATCTTCGTTGTTCATCTGTTAGTGGATTTTTCTCAATCGTATTAAATAATTTAGCTTGATTATCTATTTCATTCGAAATGTAATCTTCATTAATTTCATTTCGATCATCTTGTCTTTCATTAACAAATTCTCTTATTTTAGATATTTTTAATGCTTCAGATGATGAAGCCAGTAATTTTGGAATTCGAGAATTGAATTTTTTTAATAATTCTTTTGATTTTAAAATGTTATACGAAAAAACACTTTCTCTTTGGTAAATTGATTGATTATCTATTTCCTTTAGCCACTTATTAAGAGTGTTTATTTCACTTTTATGTATCTTATACTTCTCAAGCCAAGCATTTTTTTCTATATTATTATATAATACTAATAGTGACCAAGCTTGTTTTTTTAGTAGCCATCGAAATTGGTATTTCTCTGATTTTGTTTGGAAATATATTGATTTTAAAAAAAATCCACTCATTCCAATATTGTTAACCTCACTATACTTTATTCTTATAAGTCTGTTCTTCTCAGTTAGTTCAAATTTGTCGTTTAATAATTTAACTTTCTTTGTTTTATTAAGCCCAATTGAATATGCTAAATAATTTAAAAATTTCTTTGGAAAGAAATAGTTCTTATCATTTTTTTGTGATTTTAAAGGCATATAATTTCTATCTTTACATCAATTAAGAAGCTGAGAGTTATCTGAAATACGTATCAATCATTTATTTGTTTAATATTAGTATCTTAATGATAGATAACAACTTAAATTGAACCTAGTTTGTAAAATTTATATATTCAACAACCAGATTGTTTTGCTGAAAATACTTTTTGTTTCCAATGGCTCTGGCTTCAATTAATTCTGTGTTTTCTAAACTTTATTGATTATGAAATAATTGCAAGAAATTTAATTATCTTTACAAGTAATAACTGAATTACCAGTAAATAAAATTGATACTTCATTAACGATTTTTTCATCATTCTACATTATGTCCAAAGTGTTTGACTTTTCTTTTAGTATGGTGAAGAATTTATCTAATGATATGAATAATCTTAAAATGAGATAATTAAAGGATATATTCTCATGTACGAAGCTATCCATAGTAATTTTAAGGATAAACCTTTGAAAGTTATTCACAATAGTAATGAATTTAATTTCAATGAACAAACTTATATAAAAAGAATATACATATTAATTGAAAAACTGATAAATTTTAAGAAATGACTTTAGTTAAATCGAAAAAACGTGTTGCTGATCATGGTGAAGTTTTTACTCCAGATTGGTTGGTTGATGAGATGCTTGATTTGGTTAAAGATGAGACTGAACGCTTGGACTCTAGATTTTTAGAACCTGCTTGTGGCAGTGGAAATTTTTTAACTAAGATTTTAAAACGCAAACTTGTTGCAGTAGAGTTAAAATATGGAAAATCAGATTTTGATCGAAAGCATTATGCACTTTTAAGTTTAATGTGTATCTACGGCATAGAACTTCTTGAAGACAATATCGTTGAGTGCCAAGCTAGCCTGTTAGAGATTTTGGCAACATATCTAAACATAGACATTCAAGAAAACTTATACCGTTCAGCATCATATGTGCTTTCACAAAACATAGTGCATGGAGATGCACTCACAATGAAAGATACAATGGATAGCCCCATTACATTTGCTGAATGGGGCTATTTAGGCAAAGGCAAATTTCAAAGACGAGACTTTAGATTTGATGTATTAACTGGTTCTTCTGCTTTTAGTGCAGAAGGCTCATTGTTCGCTGATTTGGGAAGACATGAAATATTTCAACCTATAAAAACATATAATCCAATAACGGTTAATGAATTGTCTTCACAATTTGAAGCGCACAAGAAAAATACAATATGAATGATCTAGTTAGTTTTAAATTAAGGAATCGAAATCCTGATGTACTTACATGCATTGCTAATCTATCTAATGATGAAGTCTTTACACCTCCTGAGCTTGCAAACAAGATTTTAGATACTCTGACACAAGCATGGGCAGATGATAATAATGGCGCAAATATATGGGAAGATGAGAACATAAGATTTCTCGACCCATGTACTAAATCTGGCGTTTTCTTAAGAGAGATAACTACAAGATTAACTAGTGGACTAGAGAAAAAAATACCAAATTTAGAGAAACGTGTAGAGCACATTCTGAGTAGGCAGGTGTTTGGAATTGGCATTACAAAACTGACGAGTCTACTTGCCAGGCGAAGTGTCTACTGTTCTAAAAATGCAGATGGAAAACATTCAATTGCTAAAAGTCTTGAAAATAAAGATGGAAATATTTGGTTCGAGCGTATTAATCATACTTGGAAAGGTAAAAAATGTATATTTTGTGGTTCACAGAAAAGTATTTTAGAACGTGATTCAAATCTCGAAAACTATGCTTATGGGTTTATACACACAAATGATATTAGAAGTAGGTTGAATGAGCTATTTGGAGAAAAAATGCAATTTGATGTAATTATAGGAAATCCACCTTATCAAATGAAAGGTGGAGCAGGTGGAACAAGCGCTTCTTCTATTTATCAACTTTTTGTTGAGCAAGCTCAGCAACTAGAGCCTAAATATTTGTCAATGGTAATACCATCACGCTGGTTGGCAGGTGGACGTGGGCTTGGTGATTTTCGTAAAGAAATGCTTAATTCAAAAAAACTAAAAGTATTAGTTGATTATCCAGTTTCAAAAGAAGTCTTTCCTAATGTTGAGGTAAAGGGAGGGATTTGTTTCTTTTTATGGGCTGGAAACCACAATGATAAATGCAAGGTTAGTGTTATTAGAGGTGAAGAGTCTATTAGTTCAGAAAGAGTATTAAATGAATTTGATATCTTTGTAAGAAATCCAATGGCTGTCAAAATTCTTAAGAAGGTCATATCTGAAAAACATTTAGGAATGGATACAATAGTTTCAAATCGGGAACCTTTTAAAATGGAGTCAAACTTTAAAGGTTCTCATAAGAATAAGAAAGATGGTGATATTGCTCTTCATAGAATTGGATCAAGTAAAAGAATAATTGAATTTTTAGATAGATCAAGTATCGAAAAAAATCCTCACTTAATAAATAAATGGAAGGTTTTAATACCAAAAGCTGGATCAGATGGTGGACAAAAGATTCCTGATAGTGTTCTTGGTAAGCCCTGGATTTCAGCGCCACCCTCTGCTTGTACTGGTTCATTTTTAATGATTACTGCTGTCACAGAAGAAGCCGCCATAAGTATCCAATCTTATTACAGCACTAAATTTTTTAGATTTTTAGTATCGCTTAGAAAAATTACTCAAGATGCTTTTAGCCATATGTATTCGTGGGTTCCAATTCAAACTTGGGATAGAGAATGGAATGATGAAGCTCTTTATAAAAAATATAAACTTACATCAGAAGAAATTGCATATATTGAATCTGTAATTCGCCCAATGAACATTCAAGAAAAAAATGATCATGAATAAGGCTACTGATGAAATTCTTACCCCCAAGCCCCAGTCACGCCCATTAATTTATGCCTATAGCATTGATGATGAGGCTCATTCGGGAATGCTTAAGATAGGACAAACTACACGAAATGTTAAACAACGCGTAGCTGAACAGTTGCGAACAGCAGCAATAGAAAATTATACTATTGAGCTTGAAAGCGATGCAATTCGTGAGGATGGTACTGTTTTTAGTGACCATGAAGTGCGAGCAAGACTTGTTCAAAAGAAGTTTCTAAACCCAACATTAGAATGGATAAGTTGTTCAGTAATGGATGTTAAAACTGTTATTACAGAACTACAAACTGGTCACAAACTAAGCGGTATCAGGCATGAAAAATTCGGCATGCGAGACGAGCAAGCAAACGCGGTTGATAAAACATATGATTATTTTAAGTCTATTTGGAAGGAAGATAAACACTCTGCACCAAGATTCTTATGGAATGCAAAAATGCGTTTTGGAAAAACATTTAGTGCGTATCAACTTGCAAAAAAATTAGAGGCAAAGAAAATCCTAGTTGTTACCTTTAAGCCAGCTGTTGAAGATGCATGGCAATCAGACCTCCAAAATCATGTTGATTTTGAAGGTTGGCAATATTGTTCAAGGGTAATCGGTGCAGACCCAACTAAAATAAAAAGCGCAAATCCATTTGTTTACTTTGGTTCATTTCAAGATTTGCTTGGACGTGATTCTAACGGCAAAATTAAATCTAAAAATGAATGGCTGCACACAATAAATTGGGATTTAGTGATTTTTGATGAGTACCACTTTGGCGCATGGAGAGAGTCCGCTAAAGAGTTATTTGAATCAGATGAAGATAGAATTACTAAAGGTGAACTTTTACTAGATAATGATAGGAAAATTAAGGATAAGATAGCAGATTTGAGTGAACCTCTGGGCAAAGAAATAGACTTCTTACCTATTACAGCAAGAGCATTTTTATATCTTTCAGGAACTCCGTTTAAAGCATTATCATCTGGTGAATTCATTGAAGAGCAAATTTTCAACTGGACATATACTGATGAGCAAAGAGCAAAAGAAGATTTTTCATTAAACTTTCCTGAGAAGACTAATCCTTATGCCGCATTGCCACAAATGCGTTTACTTACTTACCAAATGCCTGATGAATTATTGGCTGTTGCAAGTGGTGGTGAGTTTGATGAATTCGACTTAAATTCTTTTTTCGAAGCTACTGGTGTTGGTAAATCTGCAAAGTTTAAGCATAAGGTTGATGTTCAGAAATGGTTGGATATTATTCGAGGTGGGCACATCCCTCAATCTGCTGAGCTTTTAAAGATCGGAAAGCGACCACCTTTTCCTTATTCGGATGTTCGCTTGCTTTCTTATTTGCAACATTCATTTTGGTTTATGAACAGCGTCAATTCATGTCATGCTATGGCTAACTTATTGGCTGAAAAACACAATGTTTTTTGGCATGATTATAAAGTTATTGTAGCGGCAGGAACGTCTGCAGGTATTGGATTAGAAGCTTTACCACCAGTGCGTAATGCAATTGGTGGCGGATTTGATACGAAGTCAATTACACTTTCCTGTGGAAAACTAACCACTGGAGTTACGGTTGCCCAGTGGTCTTCTATGTTAATGTTAAGAAATCTAAAATCACCTGAAACATATTTCCAATCTGCTTTTCGTGTACAATCCCCTTGGTCAATAAAAAACCCTAATGGAAACAATCCAAACGAAGAAGAAATCATTAAGCCAGCTTGTTTTGTATTTGATTTTGCACCAACTCGAGCATTAAGGCAATTGTCTGAATATGGCATTGGGCTTTCGCCAAATGAACCTAATCCTGAGAATGCTGTTAAAGAGTTAGTATCTTTTTTGCCCGTACTTGCATATGATGGTGCAAATATGACGCAAATTGATGCTGGTGGTGTGCTTGATATAGCAATGGCTGGCACGTCTGCTACCTTGCTTGCACGAAAGTGGGAAAGTGCACTTCTAGTTAATGTTGATAATGAGACTTTACGCCGCGTTTTTGATAACCCTGATGCTATGGCGGCTGTAGAGAAAATTGAGGGCTGGAGAACACTGGGTGATAATATAATAGAAACTATTATCAACAAAAGTGACAAAATTAAAAAGATTAAGGAGGAAGGAAAAAAAGATAATTTAAGTTCAAAAAAGAAGAAAGAGTTAACCGAAGAAGAAAAAGAGTACAAATCTAAACGTAAGTTGGTTCAAGAAAAACTTATCAAGTTTGCTACTCGTATTCCTGCTTTCATGTACCTAACAGACTTTAGAGAAAATACATTACAAGACGTTATTACTAAATTAGAACCTGATTTGTTCTTAACAGTAACAGGTCTTACAGTTAAAGACTTCCATTTGCTTGTTCAGCTTAGGGTTTTTAACACTGAACAAATGAACCAAGCTGTGTTTGCTTTTAGACGTTATGAAGATGCTTCATTGAGATATACAGGCATAGAAAGTCACGAGGATTTATCACACTATGGCTTGTTTAATACTGTAGTTGCGATTGAAAAATAATTATAAAAATTCAACAATCGACCAAAACATTGTAAATATTTCACCCAAATTTCTAATCATTTATCATAATTAATTAGTTTCTTTTTTAGGCTTCGAATATGCAATTTTGATCCTCTAATCTTTTTTTATAAAAGCTGCTTAATTCTTCTAATAATGCTTCATTACATTCTTCATACCTTAGTTTATCTAGTTGTTCTTTAATGTTTTTGATTGTTGTCCATTCTGTTTCTTCGTCTGTAGTCCATTTGTTTTTTAAATATGCATTAAATGCATCTTGTTCCTTTGTAGTTAGTAAGTCAGGTGCATTAAATGCAATTAATCTACGCCCAAGTTGCTTCAAACGTTCGTCTGAAAATCTAGATAATAAATTCAATCGTTCTTCCCAAGAAGCTAATTGGAACTGTTCAAGTATAGATTTGTCTTCATTTGAATAAAATCCACCGTAAATCTGCTCTTCGATTGTTTTTTCACCATCATCCTCGTCACTTTCATAACGGTTAATGATGCATTCTGAGACAGTCTTTCTGAAATCAATATTTTCTTCTATGACTGTACAAATGTGATCCCATTCAGCATTTGTATTCTTTGCGGGTCTGATGGTATCGGCTTGGTTAATGGCAATATTTCGTATTCTTTGGGGACTTTTTTGCATTGCTGCTTCAATAAGCTCATTGTCACCAAGAATTACAGCCATGGGTTCGGACTGAACTAAATCAAAAAAACCTACTCTATTATTGTTTGATGGAATGCTACACAAACATCCAGTATAAGTTTTAGGATAATTTCCTCCAAATCTAAAAGTAACTTCTACGGGCTTAAATGAAGATAGTAGGCGCAGATTGTAACTTTTATTACGAGTTTCAATTAACTGTTCATATAGCACAGGCGCTTTTGTTTTAATTATATTTAGTATGAATATGGTTGCTTCAACGTCTCCAAGTGCATCATGGGCATTATGGGACTTGAAGCCATTAGCAGGGGCTAGTTGATCTAATTTAAAATTAATTTTGCCTTTTTCATTTATCGGCCATTCTAGAATATCTGGATTTTCAGCAAAAACTGCAAAAACCATTTTCATTACATCAAGGCGTGAATTATCAAAAAATTGGGTGGCAAATATATTTGGCTGTAAGTTTTGATAGAACATTTGCCTCATTATTTTCTCATCAAACTGAATGGTATTATATCCTATCCAAATTGCAGGTGCCCATTTTTGTGTAAACTCTTGTATTGTTTGAGCGAACTCAAATGCAGTAGGTAAATTATTATTAAGAAGCTGATTTGGATTTACGCCAGTTACGTGAAGGGCTTTTGGCGCTGGTAATATGTGTGGTGATAATTGACAGCGAATATCTACTCTATCGATTTCATTAAAGTCCAAATCGGTAATGATTGCTGCAAATTGCAAAGGCTGATCGTATTCTGGCGATATTCCAGTTGTTTCATAATCATAAAAAACAAACTTTTCCATTTTCATTCACATCTCATCTAAACTCTTAACAGTATTTATCTTTGCTATTTCTTCTTTTGAGAAATTATATATTTCAATATTTTTTAACATATATGGGTAAACAAAAGGAGGGGTGTTAAAGCTGTTAAGCAACTCAATTTCTTCGCCTATAACTTTTTGAATGGCTTCCAACGCGTATTTAATCTTAACTTTTTCATTTTCTTCATCTTTTGGTAAATATCCTTGATGAACTCCTAACTCACCTTCACAAAGTCGTTTCTCACCAGCTAAAAATAATATGACGCATGCTGATTTGCAGACTCCAACTTCTGAAACATAAGTGCTAATATTATTATCATGTTTATATTGCGCTAAGTGCCTAGCAGATTGAGAATTGCCACCATAAGAATCTAATATCATTTGTGTTGGCTTTTTTGATTTGATTTCTACAAGCATTTCATCAAGCTCTTCAGTTTCAATAAATCCTGTTAGGATCACAATCTCATTGTTTGCACCCTCGAATGTTACGTCAGAAAATGCAGGTCTATAAATGCAAAATAGTATTAAAAATATTAAGAAAAATCTCTGCATATGTATTTTATAGTCCTGAGTTAAATTGAATTTAATTCCAAGGTTAATTCTAAAAATTTTATACGGAATTATTATTTCTCTTGCATAATTTTTGAGAGTGACTGCCTAAATGCATTGGTTAATATATCTGCATCTTCAGGTGTTAATTCTGCAATATTATTTTCATTTATAGTGACATGACACCACGGAGTTATTGCGAGCCGTACGAGGTTTGATTTAAGTGCTCGTCCTTCTTTTCGCCCCATTTTTTGCAGACCTTTAATTAAAGCCTCAGATGTAAAGTTATTTAAAGGATGCTCTGTTAAATTTTTAGAATGCGCTTTATCATTTTTTGGATCAAGCATCTCTTCAGCTTGTTTTAATGTGGTTTTTAGATGTAAATCCTCTAATAGTTCCCATTTATATGGGAATTCCTTATGCTTTCTGAGGCGAATTGCTAACCAATAATATACTAAATGCTCGTAATTATATTTTGAATCCATTGGCAACGGAATAATTTTTTTTGTTGAAAACCATTGAATGCGCCTGTCAGTTACAGGAAGGAATGAATAAGGTTTTTTTGTTGATTTAAGTTTTCTGGTATTCTCATCAGCATTTTCAATAATTGAAATTAAGTCTTTAAATTCTGATCTAGTCCCTGACCAGTTTTGCTTTTCTTTAATAATATTAAATAAATCAGACATTTTTAGAACCTAACCAGTTAGTCATTTCAGTTTTCCATAATTTAAATGGATAGTCATAATTATCTAGCCCTAATTCCATACTCAATTCTTTGTTGATTTTATTCATGCCTGAGATTTCTTTTTTGTACCCACTTTCAAGGGAAACTAAAGACTCAATAATATTTTCCTGATATCCAGGTCTAGGATTTCCTTCTTTCAAAGTATTCGAGATGTAAATTTGAAATGTTTTTAAATGGCCAAAAATTTTAGTGTTAATTGCATGTCTTTGATAAATTCCTGATTTTACCCCCTCATAATGATCCAGAACTTCCCAATCTGAAGAATCCTGGATATCCCAAATAGTACCTGAAGCTATTGCGCCATATTTTGGCTTGAGTGATGCAACACCTCTGCGATCGATATAGTATTCAAAGTTCTTTAGGCTTTCACATCCAATAAATTTAGCGCTAGGGCATCTAGCCTTCATTTGTTTATGATCCATGTTAGAGCCGTAAGCAAAGTACAATTTTGCGTCAGGCGAAACCTTGCAGCTAGGCAGATAATCAGAAATCATATCAAATTTGTGAAGTGGGTGTTTATCTAAAATATCTGCAAGATAATTTAATCCTGACTTCATAAAATTTATATCCATTGGCTGATTTAGAGTAAATTGCCACATTAGTGCATATTTGCTTAATAATTCTGGGAACTTGACATAAATCATAGTGTATAAACTGTTTACTGAAGCGTCTAATTTTGTCTCTTCTTCAATAGTATGCATTATAAAGTTTAATAAGAAATATGGAATTAATTGGTTTTTAGCCGTGAGCAACTTGTATTCTGTATAATAATGACCGCCTTTACTGTTGTAATTAAAAATCTCAGAAATTGTGTAATCATTTAAATTATCAGCAACTTCTCTTAATTTTAATGTCAATTTATTTAATAAATTTAATTGCAAAGAAGTTAACTTCCCAAGTTCAATATTTCCAAATCCATCTTCAATCCATTGGGACAAGTAAGTTGTTTTTTGATCCTTATTCTGATTGCTCAATTCATCTAATATATTTGCCTTTTTGATGCTTTGAACGAATGAACCATTACATTTTGTATTAATTGAGGTGTTGTTCTCGCGTCTTTGGTTAGAAGCAAATCTTAACAAAAAGGTTTTGTCATCTTCGTATTCACTATTAAATGCTTTTTTTAGATTAAGTACAATTCCATTTGAATTTTTTGCTTCAAATTGCATCTGCGCACCTAAATTAATAATATAGCTTGCCATTTCAAATTCTCCTTTAACATATTAATAATTACTTAACATATTAATATGTATTATTAAAAAAATATTATGTCAAGCATTAATGTGTTAATGACATATTAACATGTTATATTGAATATCTTAATTGCTTGATATGAGCCATCAACAAAATTTTTTGAAGGGAATGCATATAGTTTTTATCTCTAATCTTAATGTATGAGCCTAGAATTAAATGCGTTCTTAATTACTTGACCTGAAAAAGTGTGCTAGTTATGATAACGTATTACCTGAGCCTTGGTAGGTTCATGTTTTGTGTTTAAGCCTCTAGACTTTGGTCTGGGGGCTTTTTTAATATTACATTGTCTAAAATTCTTTGTATTTTATCAATTATTTTTTTCATAATCATAAAAAATAAATTTTTCCATGTTCATTCACATTTCATTTAAACTTTTTACGGTATTTATTTGAGCGATTTCTTCTTTAGAGAAGTCGTACATATCATAGGATTTAAACATTTGTTCGTAAACGAATGGAGGGGTATTAAATGTATTAAGTAACGTAATTAAATTCCCCATGTCTCTTTGCAGATATTTGTATGCAACTTTGGAAATAGTTATGTCATATTCCATTTCTTTGGATGGCCTTACTTGATGAACTCCTAACTCACCTTCACAAAGTCGTTTCTTGCCAGCCAAAAATAATATGACACATGCTGATTTGCATACTGCAATTTCTGAAACATAAGTGCTTATATCGTTATCATAAATATACTGAGCTAAACGTCCTGCAGAACGTACATTCCCTCCGTAAGAGTCCAATATCATTTGTGAGGGGTTTTTAGCTTTCATTACTTCAAGCATTTCATCAAGCTCTTCAGTTTCAATAAATCCTGTTAGGATAACAATTTCATTATTTGTACCTTCGAATGTTACGTCAGAAAGTGCAGGTGAATAGCTACTTAAAATTATGATAACTGTTAGTAGGATAGTTCGCATTTCTTTCCCTAAATTGTGGATTAAAGTGTAATAAGTCGCATTTTTAATTGTGAAGGCTGTTTATCTCCAATTTTCACAATTTTAAGAATTTATCTAATAATGAGAATATTTCATAACTCTTATGATATTTGATAGATGCATTTAAGAACACAAAAGTGATTAAATTGTTTTATTTTGTGGTTTGCCGAATTCATTTTTTAGAGGGGTAAAAAATATTAAATACAGTGTTAAACCTTCAAGTGCACTTAAAGACCATTCAATAGGGTAGAATATTCCATAGGAGATTTCATCGCCAGAAACTATGCTCATAAGAAGGCCAAGAACAATACTGATAGAAAAAATCAAGGGGCCAGCACGGTGAAATCTTAATAACAAAAAATAACTTATAAAATACATTACAAAAAAAATAAAATAAAATGTAAGTTCAAATTTTGGCCCTAGATTGTTTAATTCACCTAAATAAATCTGGCTTTGGAATTCAGAGTAGTTAGTTAATAAAAACGTTGGGGTAAATAATGAAAGAGGAACTACAATTACCGTAATACACAAAATTATAATTATCTGCGCCCATATTATTTTTTTGAAAAGTGAATTGTCCATATTAGCTTTACCTTTTATTTTCTGTGCTACCCAAGTACCATCCATCATTTGATTTATACCATACCTGTCCATCTTGCCGTGGTTTAAGGTCAGTAATGGGTTGAGTAATTTTTAAACATATTTGTTCCTGTTCTTTATAGTACCCAATAGGTTCGTTTTTTTGATTGGGTTGTTCATAAACAAAAGTAGTTTCCTCATTTAGTAATTGGAGGCGCTCATAGCCTTTTGAACAATTATTTAAAATCTTTACTCCTATACGTGGAACTTTATAGCCTCCGTATTTTATAGCATTTCCTATTGATGCTGACGTCTCTTCAAAACTGGTTGCGACGTCTGTTGTCTCTGATGAGGAAGGTAAGTCTTTTTTAAGCATTGCGTGATAAATGGAGCTAATTTCATCAACAGCACTTTCTGCAAAGCTATCAATTTTTTTTATTATAACTTCACCAAACCCCATAACAACATTAAGCCAACCTGCATTTGCAGGTGTTTGAAAGCAAAATGTCAAAATAAAAGTAAGGCAAATTATCTTTTTCATCGATTAAAAACTATTTATAATTCGTTGCATAGTAATTAAAGTTATAGGATAAATCCATTATTTAGTCACGCTTATTCATCAATGAAAAACAATACCCATTAATAATTTTCTGTCGCTAGGAAGCGATAGACGTTCGAATTACCCTTGGCATAGGGGTTGCCAAAAGACCTTATTGATTTAGTATTTAAATATGCCAAACTACACACGTCTAAAAAACTATTTATATTTTAAATTACAGCCTATTTTAGAGCCTATTGTTGAGATTTTAGAGCCTATTTTTGAGATAATAGAGCCTATTTTTAACTTATTTTTGCCTTTTATGCTTATTTATGTAATCGGTATGGTTTTAATACAGGCATACGCCATTATTCGCTTTCTTATACCATCTAAAAAAGTAACCAGAGCGACGTATTTGGCCTTTTTAGCTGGGCCTTATATTTGGCCTTATGTGCTTCTGCTAGTGATCAAAGATTGGATATCTGGGAAGAAATGATACAATGAAATAAATAAAATTGTTATATATTTTTTTATCAGATAGATCGAATAGCCCTGAGATTAACATGCGATGGAATCCTGTATCATATGAAAATAAATGTTGAATGAACATTTATTTTTCATCGATTAAAAACCATTTATAATTCGTTGCATAGTTACTTAAATCATAACAATACTAATTTTTATAATAAATCTAGACATATCAATAAACTCCCACAAGAAATGTATAAAATGAAAAAATACTTTTAAAGAAGTATATGCTTGTTGTTTTCAAGGTTTCACGATTTCTGCATATTTAAACATAATTGTTTCACATACCCTTAAAACTGAATGCATAACTTAGTGCCAAATAGATACTCAGTAAGTTCAAGATGAGCTTATGGCCTCACTGAGTGTACTGTCTCCCCGTATTACTCAGCACTTTTCCCCCAGTGGATATCCTAAGCCACTGGGGCTTTTTAAGGAATGCATCATGACCATTTTCTTCATACTTCTTAGTTTGAGTTTGATTTCGTTTGGAATAATTAAGCGCTCAGAATTTTACGAACACCAGATAATTACAAAAAAACTGTTCTCGCCACTCTTTGCAGCATTGGTTGTTTTAAAAAATGGATTGGTAGGATTAACTCTAATTGGTCTCATTATATTTTCAATATCTGGTCCATTAAGGGCAGAGACTTCACCAAAACAACCATCAATTAACTTAGAGGATGTTGAAAGTGGGCAGTTACTGATGCGTTCAGGTAATGAGCTAAGTTCTGCAATCCTACTCTCAACAGACATTAAGATAGCTGTAGCTGGGTCTTCTAGTCGAACAATCGTTAGTCAACGCTTTATAAATACAGGCAAGACTTGGACAGAAGGCGTTTATGTATTCCCAATTGGAAAGGATGCAGCCGTTGACACTCTAAAGCTTAGAATTGGTGAAAGATTTATAGAAGGTATTATTAAAGAAAAATTAGAAGCGAGGGTTATATATGAAGAAGCCAAAGCTGAAGGAAAAAAAGCTTCACTTATTGAGCAACAAAAGCCAAATCTCTTTACCAACAAGATAGCCAATATTGGCCCAGGAGAGGTTGTCGTCGTTCAGATTGAGTTCCAGTCGAAGTTACTCCCAAAAGACGGCTCTTGGGAGCTTAGGGTGCCTCTCGTGAGCGCTCCAAGGTTCGATTTGCCAACAATAGAAGAGAATATTAAATTTGGGAATGCTGGGTTCTCTAATGCTAAAATCAACTCAGATTATAATGAAAATATTGATGTAAAGGTTCTGGAAGAAGCAGAACTATTTAATCCAGTTGAAATATCTATTGATTTAAATACAGGATTTGAACTCAATTCACTTAAAAGTGCTTTTCATAAGGTTGATATAGAAAAGCTCACTAATGGGCATCATAGGATTAATTTGTCTGGACCAATATCAAGTGACAGAGACTTCGTGCTGAGATGGACAGCAAAAGACAAAGACACTCAGACATCTTTGTTTAAGGAGACAAAGGGAGAGTATGATCATCTTCTTTTAACTTTAAACCCTCCACTTACAAACAAGAATAAATATGCACCAGACAGAGAGATTATCTTTATCCAAGATATTTCAGGTTCTATGTCAGGTGAGCCAATAAAGCAGTCTAAAATTGGATTAGAAATGGCCATTAAAAAACTGAAACCAAATGATAAATTTAATATAGTCTTATTTAATGATCGTTATTCAAGTTACGCACGAATCCCTGTTTTAGCCTCTGCGAAAGAACGCGATAAAGCAATTAGATATGTACGCAGATTATCTGCCGAGAATGGTACTGATATGTACCCAGCATTATCATTCTCTCTTAATAACTTTAGGTCTAATAAATCGGTACTTAAGCAATTAATATTTTTAACTGATGGCGCTGTAACTCAAGAAACTGAGTTGTTTTCTCTTATAAATAGCAAATTGAAAACGTCTAGATTGTTTACGATTGGTATAGGATCAGCCCCGAATAGTTTCTTTATGACTAGAGCAGCAGAAATAGGAAGAGGATCACATATTCATATAGGTGATATGAGTGAAATATCTGTTCGTATGGAAGAACTGTTTAATAAAATTGAAAACCCTGCAATCACTGACCTAGAACTTATATTACCAAAGGGTTTTAAGGCAGAAGTTTATCCAAATCCATTACCAGATTTATATGTAGGTGATCCTTTGTCTATTGCCATTAGAGGAAAGAATGCTTCTGGCGTGGCGCAAGTCACGGGTAATATAGGAAATCAGAAATGGGTGGCTAAGGTTCCGCTGGATCAAGGTGCAAAACAAATAGGGATCGCAAAGCTTTGGGCTAGAGAAAAGATATCTAACTTGGAACGTAACAGAGTTTCTTTAAACCCAAATGAAAATCAAAAAGCTCATATGGACAGAAAGTTACTTCAGACAGCACTGAATTATGGGCTAGTTTCACGTTTATCCTCAATGGTTGCTGTAGATATTACACCATCACGACCTGTTGGTGTTGAGTTAGGCTCAACAAAATTAAAAGCAGCAATTCCAGATGGTTGGGACCCAAAGCAATTTGATTATAATTACAATCAAATCGTTCCACAGAAGTTTCAACAGATATCTTCAAGAAACGATTGGTTCAAATCTGCCAACCTTGATCAAAAAACTGAAATGCAACCGCTTCCTCAAACATCATTGAATTGGAAGGCATCTATTTTATTATCACTGCTTTCCTTACTCTCAGGGCTAATTGCCTTATCAATTTGGGGGCGTAGAAATAATGTATAAAAAAGTCTTTATAGCCCTTGGATTTTGCTTTGTTATTGTTGGTCTCGTTGGGATAACAAAGGCGAGTATAATGCCAATTAAAGCCATTATTGGCCAACAGTACTTAGAAGTAGCGTGGAAAGAGTCTTTGAGGGCTAATAAGCTCTCAAAGCCTTGGAGAAGTGCTGATTTTTATATGATAGGGAAGTTAACTGTACCTAAACTAAAAATTTCTAGAGTTATATTAAATAGCTCTACTGGCGAAGCAATGGCATGGGGAATTGGACGGGTTGATAATGCCCAATCTTCATCTAAAGATGGGCCAATTATACTTGCGGGTCATCGTGATAGTCACATGCAATTCATGTCTAAATTAAATGTTGGTGATAAAATTGAATTAATGATGTCAAATAGAGTATTGAAAACATTCATTATTTCCAAAACTGATATTACCAACAAACCTGAACTGGCGGTATCTGCACAAAATACAGAAAATGAAATTCTTATCCTCACAACCTGTTGGCCATTTAATTCGCAAAAACCTGGTTCTGAACGATATATCGTGACTGCTGAAAAAGCTTTATAGAAAATAAAATTTACGGTTTTATTGAAAGTCTGGTTGGTCTAAAGTTTTTTTAGATTAATACTAATATTTTAGGCTGGAGTAGAGTAAATGCGATTTTATATTTTTGTACTTTTACTTTTGTTTGGTTTGAAATCCACAAGTTATTTATATAATCAAGGTTGTGGTTTCCAAGATATTCCTAAAGCGCTTTCATATATTTATGGCCGTAAAGAAATAAAATTTTGCTTAAATCCAAGTAATGATTTTGAGTAGTTTTTTAGTTTTTGGGCTACTGAAATATAATTATACAAATGTCAGTTTTGTGCGTTGAAAAGTTTCATCACCTATGGAGAAAAAAAGTTATAAATGTTCACTTGGATATCAAGAAAAAAACACGAAGAATTATACCAAAAAAATAAAAACCTATGGTATAAATCGTATGTGAATAAATTAGATGAGTGGACTTCATATGCTTTAGAAGAAGGCTGGTGTTATAATTATTCAGAATTTGAAGGAATTGATGAAGCACGTCATTTTTATAAAGTTATAACGATCGATGAATGGAAGGATCGCAGTGACTTTAATGGCAAACTATCCAACTACAAAGGAACTTTTGCCTCTGTTTGTAATGTTACTTTAATATTAGATATCTCCCAATATGATGCAAGTTTTACGGCTATACCCGCTGCAATGGTAAATGATAAAGGTTATTTCAGGCACTTAAGGCATAGTTCTTCTCAAAAAAGATTTCAATTATATAGGTTTTTATTTGGTGAATATGATATTTCTTATGAAATAAACGCTGACAGCTTTAAGAATTTTGAAAAAAAAATCCGCCATGAAGCAAAATCATTCGATGTAGAAAATAATATCAGATACATACTGTAATATAATAAAAGCAATAGATTAATACGATAGTATTATTTACTTCTACTATCATCTTCTTAATATTTGATTAATTGAGGAATATTTATGTCTGACGGACAACTCTTGTTTCTAGCTATTTTGCTAATAATTGCGCTAATTATTTATTTGAATGTTAAAAGCGATATGCTGGCTGAAGAGGTTAGAAAAAGTTTAATCATAGATGATTTGCCTCTTAATAAAGGTGATATTAATAAACTTTTTACAAAAAAAAAGAAACGTAAACCCAAAAAATTTAGTTCCAAACGTGGAGGTATAAATTTTGATAGCTTTAATGAGTTTTCACCTCTTAAAATAATTGGATATACTGTTGGGCAAAGTGGATTGGAACTCCATGAACGGGAATATATCCTTCAACTCTCTATATTTGGTAATATTCAGCGATATATGCCTGATAATATCGATTATGATAGTGCATGGGGTGCACCAGGATCAAAGCAAAGATTTCGAGCAGTTTATACACATATAAGAAGAGTTAAGAACCTGCGTAGAAGCCGAGTTAATATGACAATTGCCGTCAATGATTGGAACAATGATTTAAGGTGGATTATTACTAAACAATCTGAACTGTATCACTTTCGGTTTTTTCAGAATTAAATCTATGTTTCAATTGATAGCTGACCAATCCATTCAAATCGTCCCGAATATTGTTATTAAAAAATAATTGAGATTAATATTTCATTTGATTTGTAAATTCCTCAATTCAACACTTTCAAGTTGAGATTTTAGGGTGGGAGAACAAAAACCCCTGAAATCATTGATAATATTAAAATGATACAATAGCCTGTACCTTAGTTAAAACTTTATAAATAGAGGTAGTGAAATATGACTCCAAAATTTAAACACTTTTCAGTTATATCTATTTCATCTCTTTGGGCATTGTTTTTCTTGTACATATGTTACATTGATGATCTTTCTATAAATGGTAAACCATTGATTGCTGAACGTTTATCTATTGCTACAATAATTGGTCCTTTGATATTTATTTATTTAATATTTAATCATCACACCAAGCCAAAAGATAAGAAAAAATTGTCTGCTCTTTCGTTTGGATTTTGGGGCATGGGTGGCTTTCTAGTTGTCGTGGTAATTGATATATTATTTAGTTTGGATTATGAGGATTTTTTTATTCTTGTGGTTGCTTTTATTGCTGGAATTATTCATCTCATTCTAGGCTATTGGACATTTGAAAACTTAGCCTGGGATGGTAGAAATTCCACCATAAAACCAAAGCAATCAAATGTAGATTATGAAGTCATTAATTTTTCTCAAGTTGGAAGGGTAGTATCAAAAGTTAATGCTGGAGATTGGAACGCCCTTATTTCTGATGAATATAGAACTGAAGTTATCGATGCAGCAAGGCAGGCAATTTCTGAAAATGTTCTAAAATCTGTTATAAATAAATTGCAACTTCTTAGTACCCTTCAAAAAAGTAAGAGGGAAAAAGCTATTAATAAACACCTCAAAGAAGTGATTAGTGAATTGGATGATAATTCAGTGAACCAAATTTATCCTCTTATTGCTGATAATGAGGAGTATTTGGAATATTTTTATAATGGGGATCACAAGTTTAAGGATTTAGTTGTCAAAACAATATTAGATATAAATCAAGAATTAACTTCTCAGAGACTAAAGAAGGCATATCGTAAAGAAAATCCATGCTCCGAATTCTGGCCTGTAATTAGCTCTAGAATTAATGCTTATTCAAAATAAATACACGGATTTCGTTAAGTTTTAGTTGTTGAATACTTGATGTATTATTTAGCTTGCCTTGCTATTAAGAAAAACCAAATCCTTAACCCCAACATGATGCAGAATTGCGCAAGTATTAAGAAGTAATTAGCATATACAAATAGAACAGCAAATGAAATTGGCGCTAGTATTGCCCACAAAGATGATAGTCGTAGCTTAGTAGAATTCTCATAATGTGGTGAATTTGCTCCTATGAAACCGCCAATAAACCAGAAGTTAAGAGTAATTATTCCATAAGCTAAGCTGCCAATAAAAAGCATACCCGCAGTATCTGTTAAAAATGCTTCCTCAGTCTGGTTCAGATAAGAGACTACAAGAGTACATACGCAAATGATAAGTGATGGAAGCATAATAGCTTTTAATTGAGCATTATTTGGTGTGTACATGATCTCAGCTTGAAAGTTATCGTAAAAATCACTTTCAACAATTTTACCTGATAATTTCCATCCAAATATTACAACTCCACAACTCAGCAGAAGGAGTATAGTAAGCATTATATTTCCATCAATAGATGTTGAGATTGAGGCTGGAACTGAAACAATTGTCACCCACAGAAAAACAATTAATAGAATTAAAGTTAATATTCCTTTTACTATGTAGTCCATTATTGTCAGTCCTTTGAAATGTGATTACGTTAATTGTATCATAATGGTATATTAGGTCAAAGATATGTAAAATATTACACTAAGTGTAATATCTTTTTATATTTAAAGAAGGAGATATATTTTGAGAAAAAACTTGTTATTTCTAATATCGTTTGTTCTTTGTTCATCTGCTCTGTTTGCAAATGAAAGACGTGTAGATTTAACAAAATTCGATGGTTTAGTTACTTATTATGGACTTTACCAAGCAAATAAAAAAATTGGCTATGCAAAATTTTCCAGCGAGATAACTTATACAAAAGGGTTTAAAGAGTTTGTTCAAAATTCGTTCCTTCATATGCAATATGGAATTGGTGTTGCTAGTGAAGAAATAGAAGTTTTTGAACTATTAGATGCGTATTCTTTTGATATTTCATCACGTAGATTAATTTCTTATTCATATACTGAAAATATAAACTATTTTATTAACCGTGATGATCTAAATAAAAATATTATAAACAAAGTAGAATCAGGATCATTGTTTGCAGAGCTATCTGATGAT
>Ga0209532_1001000_pt1 | contig 23272 bp, 17 predicted proteins | sample COG_02_FD_184746 | JGI IMG/M metagenome (GOLD analysis project Ga0209532, IMG submission 184746) | Pelagic Microbial community sample from North Sea - COGITO 998_met_02 (SPAdes) (version 2) | ecosystem: Environmental > Aquatic > Marine > Neritic zone/Coastal water | place: Helgoland, sampling... | reverse complement strand
GGCGCTCTCAGAGACGCCGCAAAGATATCTTGCATCAAATCATCACTTGGCGCTGGCTCTTCAACTCTTGGGTGGGAGCGGCGTTGACTCATCAACTCCACAAACTCCTCTCCCTGGTTATTCTCTATTGTCATTCCTAAAGCCTCTGAGGGACCACGATTTTAAACAACAAAGTGCATAAAGTAGGCAGTTTAATGACAACTTTATGATAAATCTAGAGGAGTGCGTTCTTGTTAAAAATCATGAGTTCAAGTCTGCGAAGCTCATCACGGAGCGCTAATCGTAAAAATCACAGCACTCGAGATTTAAACCCATAAGAGAATTCGAAGTTTCATATAAGACTTACTTATCCTACAGCTTTGACATTGACCCATTCATCCACACATAGGATGATTCGTATCCTATAGGTTCCACAGATTTATCAAGTTCGAAGGGCTACACTGGTCACCCCTTTTTATCACCGGTTATTTAGAATGACAGACTTAAGAATCGACAACGACAATTTTATTTTTAACGGTACCTGCCGGGCCGGCACTGGTGTGGTTGCTGCAGTCACTAGTTTTCTGGCCGAAAGAGATTGCTATATTTGCGCCCTTGAGCAATTTGATGATGAGTCAACTAGTAAATTTTTCATGCGCGCTGTGTTTCGACGTCAGAGCAAGTCTCCTAACATTGATGTTATTACCGAAGAGTTTTCTACCATTGCCCAAGATTTTGGCATGGAGTGGAAATTCCATAAGCCCTCGTTAGCAGTAAAAACGATTATTCTCGTATCCAAGTATGACCACTGCCTTGATGACCTTCTTTATCGAAAACGAAAAGGTGAGATGAATATGAAAATTACTGCGGTCGTCTCCAATCATCAAGACCTGCGACCAATGGTTGAACGAGAAGGCATACGCTTTATTCACTTACCAGTTACCGCAAAGACCAAGTCACAACAAGAGCAACGTTTGCTAGAGATTATTGATGACACTGACTCTGAGCTAATCATTCTAGCTCGCTATATGCAGATACTATCGAATGATCTAACTGAACAACTAGCAGGTCGCTGTATCAACATTCATCACTCATTTTTACCTGGATTTAAGGGTGCTAAACCATATCATCAGGCCTTTGATCGTGGAGTGAAAGTGATTGGCGCTACGGCCCACTATGTCACTTCTGATCTGGATGAAGGACCAATCATTGAACAGATGTTGACTCGCGTTGACCATAATTATGGGCCAGATCAACTGGTCGGAGTGGGCCGTGATAATGAGTGTATGGCTTTGGCTAAAGCAGTAAAATACCATATTGAAAGACGCGTGTTCTTAGATGGTAATAAAACAGTGGTATTTCTAGGTAGTTGAATCTACTTTTTACTCGCGGGGAGTAACACAATGCCTTTTGGATTATTAAAATACGGACTGAATAGTAAATATCCAGCCAAGCATCACTTTACTCCCGCCACAGAGCTAAAGAAACACTATGACGTTGTCATTATTGGAGGTGGCGGTCATGGTGCAGCGATTGCTTATAATCTTGCTAAATATCATGGCATTACCAACGTTGCCATCCTTGAAAAAAACTACCTAGGCGGTGGTAACACTGCTCGCAATACCGCGGTTATCCGGTCTAACTATCTCACTGAAGCTGGGGTGAAGTTCTACAGTGCGTCAGTCAAACTGTATAACAATCTGAGTAATGAATTTAATTACAATGTGATGATGGAGAACAGGGGTCAACTGACACTAGCACATAGTGATGCAGCGATCCGGAGTTTTCGCTGGAGAGCAGAGGTCAATCAGCATTTGGGCGTGAGATCGGAATTAGTTGACCGCCAAACCATTGCAGATTTAGTACCTAACCTCAATATGTCAGAAGATAGTCGGTTTCCTATTATGGGTGGTCTCTGGCATGCCGATGGCGCCACGGCTCGACATGACGCTGTAGCATGGGGCTATGCAAAAGGAGCCTGTAATCGAGGCGTCGAGTTACACCAGCTAACAGAAGTCGAAGATATAGAGATCACCAACGGTCGTGTCACAGCAGTCAAAACTAACCGTGGCCGCGTGGAGTGTGGCTCCGTAGTGCAGGCAGTCGCTGGGGCAAGCTCAATAGTTGCCAAAAAAGCAGGCATACCGCTGCCCATACACTGTTATCCCTTGCAAGCGATGGTAACCCAACCATACAAACCGATACTCACGCCCCATGTAAGCTCGCCGCAAGTACATGTGTATGTTCACCAAACATCTCGAGGAGAGTTTGTTATTGGTGGAGGTTCAGACCCCTATCCCCTGTACAATACTCGGGCCACTCTCGACCAGCGGGAGTCGCTATCAGCAGCAGCCCTCGAATTATTCCCATTTTTAGCTCAGGCAAGACTTTTAAGACAGTGGGCAGGTACCACGGATATGACACCCGACTATAGCCCCATTATGGGGCTCAGTCCTGTCGAGAACTATTATCTTGATGCTGGTTGGGGTACTTGGGGTTTCAAAGCTACTCCCATTTGCGGAGTCACTATGGCTGAATTAGTAGCGACTAAAAAAGTGCCTGACCTAATCAAACCCTTTGAACTAGAGCGGTTCTATCGGTTTGAGCAAATTAACGAAGCCGGCGCTACCGCCGCGAGCCACTAGAGGTCAAACGATGAAACTCCTTCCCTGTCCTCTCAATGGCCTGCGAAATATTTCAGAATTTACCTACGGCGGTGAATATCACCCAATGCCAGATCATCGCGCCAGCTCTACTCGAGATTGGGCTGAGCATGTCTTCTTCCATGACAATGCCGCTGGGATAGTCACCGAATGGTGGTGCCATACCGCAAGTTCTTTTTGGTTTTTAGCTGAACGAAATACTATCACCGACGAAATTATACGAACCTTTAAAGCTGATGAGATATATCAGCATCGCGTTGAATTTGAAGCACTAGCTCCTGGGAACGACTCATGAAGGCACGTTTACCCGCACCTTACGGCTCTCTGATTGATCGCGACAAACCGCTCCAGTTCCAATTCGAGGGTGAGCCAATCTCAGGGTATTCTGGTGACACTATCGCTAGTGCTCTATTAGCTGACAGACGCTGGCTGCTCAGTCGTTCATTTAAGTACCATCGTCCACGTGGTGTTTTAACCATGGCAGGACAAGATGCGAATACCATGGTTCAGTTGCCTTCAGACCCCAATGCACTAGCAGATAGAGAACTCATTAAAGAAGGAATGAAAGTTACCGGACAGAATTACTCAGGTAGCTTGGAAAAGGATCGTGGCGCTCTACTTGGTCTGTTTTCAAGATTCCTACCTGTCGGTTTCTACTACAAGGCCTTTTTTAAACCCCGAGGTATGTGGGAAAAGTGGGCGCCACTTATCAGAAAAAAGGCCGGCCTTGGTGTTATTGATCAACAGTTAAAACCTGACTATTACGATAAGCAATACAAATTTTATGATGTGGTAGTTGTCGGTGGCGGTCCCGCGGGTATGCAAGCTGCGATTGATGCGGGTATTGGTAATTGTGAGGTTTTGTTAGTCGATGAAAATCCAATACTCGGCGGCTCTCTAAACTACGCTCGGCTGGATACGAAGGGAGTACTCAGTCAACAAATTCGAGAAGAAATGGTCACCAGGATTCAAGCTAACTCTAATATCACAGTGATGACTAACGCTGTTTGCAACGGGTGGTTTGCCGATAATTGGTTACCTGTTATTTCTGGAAATCGTTTATACAAAATCAGAGCTTCTCAAACTATTTTATGCACTGGCGCTTTAGAACAACCAGCCCTATTTCATAATAACGATTTACCCGGAATTGTCATGAGTAGCGCGGCACAGCGGATGATTCACCTCTACGGCATAAAACCCGGAACAGAAGCTGTTATTTTAACGGGCAACAACGACGGTTATGGGACTGCGCTTGACTTGCATGACGCGGGTATAAAGGTTCAAGCTATTATTGATCTGCGTGACACTCCGATCTATGACGATATCGCAGAAGAAGCTATTTCTAGGGGTATCCCGGTAAAAACTGGTTTCGCGGTATATGCCGCTCATAACAAAGGTGCCGTCAATGTTACTAGTGTAGAAGTGCGCAAAATCGTCGATCAAGGTATTTGTGCCGATATTGGTCAAGTCATTCAATGTAATTTACTGTGCATGTCCGTAGGCTACACTCCGGCTTATCAGCTCGTTTGTCAGGCTGGTGGGCAGCTGAGTTATGATGATAAATCGGCAATGTTTACACTGAGCAACTGCCCAGACACTTTGCACTTAGCAGGATCAGTTACTAGTTTATGGCAAATTGATGCAGTGCGCTCAGAAGCCTCCAGAGCCGCAGCAATTGCCACAAATGCGCTGGGTCTAAGTGAAAAACTAATCGTGGAGCCCATCGCTCGAGACAATATTAGTCCCAACCATCCATGGCCAATTTTTCCTCATCCAAAAGGCAAAGAATTTGTCGACTACGATGAAGATCTCACCATAGCGGATATTATTAACGCTACCGGCGATGGGTATGAACATATCCAACTAGTAAAGCGCTATTCGACCTGTGGCATGGGCCCTTCCCAAGGTCGGCACTCTGCTCTCGCTGCTGCCCGAATCGTTGCGGCAGCAACAAATCGCACCGTTGCCGATACTGGTGTTACTACCGCCAGACCACCCTTTTCTGCTGAACAACTAGGTCACAGTGCAGGTCGAAGTTTTTATCCCGCTCGACGCAGTAATATGCATTATCGGCATGTTGAAGCCGGAGCTGAAATGCTTCAAGCAGGCGCTTGGTATCGCCCCGCCTTCTACAGACGAGAAAATCTTGATGAACAGGCTTGTATCAACGCTGAAGTAACTAATGTGCGAAATAATGTAGGAATAGTAGACGTATCAACTCTTGGTGGGCTTGAGGTGCGGGGTTCTGATGCCGGCGAGTTTTTAAATCGGTTTTACACCTTTGGCTTTGTCAAACAACCAGTGGGAAGAGCTCGCTACGCACTACTAACCAATGAGGCTGGTGTGGTCATTGACGATGGTGTGGCCTGTAGATTCAGTGATAATCATTTTTATGTCACCGCTACCACAGGTGGCGTAGATCGCGTATATCAGAGCATGCTTAAGTGGAATGCCCAATGGCGGCTCGATGTTGATATCACCAATACTACATCTGCTTACTGCGGCGTCAATATTGCCGGTCCCAATGCTCGCCTTGTGTTAGAGAGAATTTGTAATGATATCGACCTCTCCTCAGATAGCTTCCCTTACATGGGTGTTCGTCGTGGTTCTGTTGCAAATATACCGGCACGGTTGATAAGAGTTGGCTTTGTCGGAGAGCTTGGATTCGAAATCCATGTGCCTCAACAATATGGAGAGGCGCTATGGGATGCATTAATTGACGCTGGAATTGACAATGAAATACAGCCCTTTGGTATTGAAGCGCAGAGAGTTCTGCGTTTAGAAAAGGGCCACATCATCATTGGTCAAGATACTGATGCCATGTCCAATCCTAATGAGATTCAAATGGGATGGGCCGTATCTAAAAAGAAACCATTCTTTGTCGGTGGACGAACCATCAGTGAGTTGGAGAAGAAACCAGCTTTGCGAAGTCTGGTTGGGTTTATAATCACTGATCCAGATGCTCCGCTACCACAAGAAAGTCATTTAATTTTAAATAATCAACAAATGACGGGGCGAGTAACATCTTGTCATTATTCTCCAACATTGAATAAAGCCCTTGGCCTTGCATATGTGCCGCCAGAGAGTGCAGCTGTTGGAAGTGACATAATTATTAAATCAACTGGCGGAGTTCTTGTTCATGCCTCTGTCGTAGAGCTGCCTTTTTATGATCCCAAAACTTTGCGTCAGGAGCTTTAAGTATGGCTATTTTGAAACCCTCTTCCGTTCTTCGACGCAGCCCACTCAACCGGCGCCATCTTCAGACTCATTGCCTATTTAAAAAGATAGGGGAGAACCTGCTAGTAGGGCATTACGGTAATGAGGACAGAATTTTTGAAGAATACAAGCAGGCGCAACTTCTAGCTATCTGTGATCTTTGTACCTTACCCAGAATTGGCTTTAAAGGCGCTGGCGCTCTAGCCTGGTTGAAGTCTCAAAATATCACACTTCCCGAATTGCCAAACACTGCTGTGCTACAAAATAATGCAGGTCTAGCAGCCAAACTATCTGAACAGGAGGTGCTAATACTGAGTGATATTTTCGCTCTTAACCAAGATGTTAATAATCTGTCGACCAAGGCGGACATAGAGCATCAAGATTGTGACCAAAAGACATATGTTTTACCCCGTGGAGATAGTCACTGCTGGTTAGCTGTCACGGGTATGAAGGCCGCCGAGATGTTCTCCAAAATTTGTGCTGTTGACTTGCGTGGTCATAAATTCAGTGTAGGTAGTGTCGCCCAGACCTCAGTTGCTAAAACAAATGCGGTGGTGATTCGCAATGATTTAGGCAGCATTCCCTGCTTCTACATCTTAAGCGACATTAGCGGAACAGAATTCCTATGGGATTGCTTGCTTGACGCCATGGCCGAATATAAAGGCTACCCTGTGGGTATTAATGCTCTTCATAGTTTAATTACCGAAAAATAAAATAATCTGTTTCTCTATAAACAATGTTCAACATAGCTTCACTAGCTGTACTTTTAAGCTAAACTAACGGGATGAAAAATAGTAATAATATCGAAATTAGCGCCCTGCGAGTATTTGCAGCTGTAGGTGAGGCCGACAGCTTAACTCAAGCCGCTGAGCGCATTGGAATCACTCAATCTGCTGTCTCTCAAACAATTAAGCAGCTCGAATCCCAGACCGGAACGCAGTTGGTCTTAACACGTTCTCGCCCCATCAAGTTGACACCTAGCGGACAAGTCCTAAAAGGCTACGCTGACAATCTCATCAATGATACTAAGCGAATGCTGCTAGATGTGCGCGGGGCGTCCTCGGAAGGTAACCTGCCTTTAAATATTGGCATGATTGATTCATTTTGCGATGTTGCTGGCGTTCAATTTATGCAACAGGTTAAGCCTTTCACCTCCAAACTGGCACTTCGCACGGGGTTGGTATCTCCATTAACTCAAGATCTTCTGAATCGTGACCTGGACCTGTTGATTACCAGCGACCCTATTGGAGAACACCCGGAATTGCAGCGCTTCCCCTTGTTGAGAGACCCGATTGTGATGATTGTGCCAGATGAATACGCCAATCATAAAGAGGTTAGCCCAGCATGGTTGGCAGAAAATTTGCCCTTTGTTCGTTATAACCGCCAGTCACGTTTAGGTAGCCTTTCCGATTTAATAGCGCGCCGTCTCAATATCGAACTCGACGCAGCCTATGAGTTAGATAGTACTCAGACCCTATTACGTTTTGTTCAATCAGGCCAAGGCTGGGCTTTAACCTCTGGTCTCTGTTTAGTTCGGTATCCAGAATTGCTCAAAGGTTCACAGGTAATGCCTCTAACCAATGGCGCAAATGCTCGCCACCTCACCTTAGTATGCCGTAATAATGAGTTAGGCGATTGGCCTGCTAAAATTGCCTCTATATGCCGATCCATTTATACCAATGACATAGTTGCACAGATGAAAAAGATCGCTCCTTGGCTGGAACAGCAGGCGTACTCTATTACTGAAATGCCGGCCATTTAAAATCATCATGAACAGCGCAACGCTAGAGATCTTTTTCCAAGCACTCAAAGACCTTCAATCAGAACTCGAGGAATTAGAGTTGATTTCAAAAGATGCCGGTAAACCGGTAATCCTAGATCAATCTATGGTTGGTCGATTATCGCGCATGGATGCCATGCAAGGTGTAGAGATGGCTCAAGAAGCATCTCGCCGACGCAAACTTCAGCTTGCCAGAATCCCCTCTGCTCTTGCGAGGATAGATACGGGTGATTTTGGACTTTGCGTGGATTGCGATGAAGAAATAGTTCTAGGCAGATTGCGAATCGACCCAACCTACACACTATGTGTTAGCTGTGCTAATAAAACTATTTAGTCATCCACGCTCACAAATAATGCCATAACGAGATCAAAACAATATGTTTTGTCTCATTAATGGTATAATATCTCGATTGTAAGGTTTGATTTAGTGGTTGAGTCAATGGCATGCCAAATCATCAAACTACCATAGATCTTAGATTTCCGGAGTAACCAATGTCTGCCAAAATTGTGCTTCCTCGCGTTTTACAAATTGGTGCTGGTGCTAGCAGCGAAGTAGGTCCCATCTTGAAAAGCCTAGGCTTAAATAACCCTTTGATTGTGACTGATAAAGTTATGGTCCTTCTTGGTTATATTGAAAGTCTGCAAAAGTCTCTAGTTGAATCAGAAATAAACGCAGATGTCTTTGATGATACGGTGCCAGAACCGACGGTGGCTTCAATACAGGCTGGAGTTAAACAAGTTCGTAACGGAAACTATGATTGCGTTATTGCTCTGGGTGGCGGAAGCCCAATCGACAGCGCCAAGGCGATCTCGATATTAGGTAAATATGGCGGCGAAATGCGCGATTATAAATTCCCTAGAATCGTCGACGAACCAGGCCTACCAGTTATTGCCATTCCCACGACCGCTGGTACCGGTTCGGAAGTAACCAGAGTAACAATTATCTCCGATGAGATTACCGATGAAAAAATGATGTGCTTGGGGATTGGTTTCATGCCAACAGTCGCTTTAGTTGACTATGAGTTGTCAATAAGCGTGCCTGCGCGCACCACCGCCGACACGGGAATTGATGCCATGACTCATGCTATCGAAGCCTATGTCAGTAAAAAAGCCAGTGCATACACGGACACCCAAGCAATTGCTGCGATGAAGCTAATTGGTCCTAATCTTCGAAAGGTATACCAGAACGGTGGTGATAGAGACGCGCGTGAACAGATGATGCTAGGCTCTACACTAGCTGGAGCAGCCTTTTCTAACGCCTCTGTAGCGTTAGTGCACGGCATGAGCAGACCTATTGGAGCGGCTTATCATGTACCCCATGGCCTTTCTAACGCAATGTTACTCCCAGCGGTAACTGAGTTCTCAATTCCAGCAGCACCTGAGCGTTATGCAGACTGCGCTCGAGCCATCGGTGTGGCGAATGAAAGCGATAATACTGAGGTTGCCAACAATAAATTAATGGCCGAGCTTTACGCTCTAAATAAAGAGCTAAAAGTGCCTTCCCCTGAGGAGTTCGGAATTGAACGTGAGCATTTCTTTAATAATATGCAGACGATGGCGGAGCAAGCTCTGGCGTCAGGGTCACCAGCAAACAATCCAAGAGCCCCCAACGCTGAAGAAATTATCGAGTTGTACAAGAAGCTCTGGTAACCAAAAAACTAACATGACATGTACATTTAACCATTAAATATCGAGGGAATTATCATGGCCACAGTAGGACATTTAATCAACGGTCAAATACTCGCAGATAGCGAGCGCACGCAAGACGTGTACAACCCATCCACAGGCGAAGTAAGCAAGCAGGTTGCACTGGCCTCTAAAACAACCGTTGAGCAGGCAATTTCTGCAGCACAGGAAGCGTATCCTGCATGGCGCAATACTCCCGCTATCAAGCGCGCTAGAGTCATGTTTAAATTCAAAGACTTGTTAGAGCAGAATGCTGACAAAATCTGTGCACTTATTGGTGAGGAGCATGGGAAAATTTCCCATGACGCAGGCGGCGAATTGCAGCGGGGTATCGAAAATGTTGAATATGCCTGTGGTGCTCCTGAATTACTCAAGGGCGAGCACAGTAAGAATGTCGCTCCCAATATTGACTCTTGGAGTGAGTTCCAACCACTAGGCGTGGTCGCTGGAATCACTCCATTTAACTTCCCTGCAATGGTGCCTTTGTGGATGTATCCAATGGCAATTGTGTGTGGCAACTGTTTTATTTTAAAACCCTCTGAGAGAGATCCAAGTTCTACTCTATTTATCGCTGAGCTGCTTAAAGAGGCAGGGCTGCCAGATGGTGTTATGAATGTAGTCAACGGTGACAAAGAAGCCGTTGACACTCTTTTAACGGATGAACGCATCAAGGCCGTTAGTTTTGTAGGCTCAACACCTATTGCGGAGTACATCTATAGCACTGCCAGCGCCCATGGCAAACGTTGCCAGGCTCTCGGAGGGGCTAAAAACCACGCCATTGTGATGCCTGACGCCGACATGGACAATGCGGTAGCTCAGCTTTTGGGAGCGGCTTTTGGCTCCTCTGGAGAGCGTTGCATGGCACTATCTGTCGCTGTTGCTGTCGGTGATGCCGCCGCAGACCTGCTAGTAAGTAAGATGGCCGAAGCGATGAAAACTTTAAAAATAGGTCCCTGCCATGATGCCAATAATGACTTCGGGCCTGTGATTACAAAACAACATCAGCAAAAAGTTTTTGGGTACATCGATAGCGCTGAAAACCAAGGGGCAACAATTGTTGTCGATGGTCGGAATCCCAGTGTTACTGGCCATGAAAATGGCTTCTATGTGGGCGGTACTCTTATCGATCAAGTGACTCCCGAGATGGAGAGCTATGATGCGGAAATTTTTGGCCCTGTTCTTCAAGTAGTGCGCGTGGATACCATGCAACAAGCTATGGACCTGATTGATGCTCACGAATACGGCAACGGTACCTGCATCTTTACCCGCGATGGTGAAGCTGCGCGCTACTTCTCTGATCATATTCAGGTGGGAATGGTTGGGATCAATATTCCACTCCCTGTGCCTGTGGCGTATCACAGTTTTGGTGGATGGAAACGTTCATTATTTGGTGATTTACATGCCTACGGCCCAGATGGTGTTCGGTTCTACACCAAGCGAAAAACCATTACTCAGCGCTGGCCCTCAGCTGGGGTTCGAGAAGGTGCCCAATTCTCTATGCCAACCATGAGTTAGTTTAGGTATCTTGATGACAACTAACAGTAGAGAGAAAGGATCAGCTATTGCCCGGGTAATGGCTATTATTGAAGCTGTATCTAAGGCGGAGAGACCACTATCTCCCGCCGATCTCTCTCACCAGTTAAGTATCCCAAAACCCAGCGTGCATCGTTTGTTAAACCAGCTGGAACGTGATGGTTATTTGCAAACGTCGATGCGCGGACTCATCGTGCCGGGCAATCGGCTGCATGGAATGGCCTTAGGAATATTGTATAGCAGTCGATTTAAAGCGCTAAGACAGGCAATTTTAGAAACATTAACAAATGAAATTGGTGAAACCTGTGGTATCGCCATCCCAAATGGCACCGAAATGATCTATTACGATAGAGTCCAGACCGATTGGCCTCTCCAAATTCATCTACAGGTTGGTAGTCACACACCGACCTGGTGTACTGCCAGCGGTAAGCTTTATCTCAGTTCTATCAACAGAGATCGGCGTTTACGTCTAACTAAAAGACTTCCTCTCAAGCAATATACTCGAAACACCATTGTCGACTCAGATATTCTTGAAGAAGAGTTAGGGCTTATAAGGAAAACGGGGATTGGCACGGATAACGAAGAGTTCGTCGACGGAATGGTAGCCTGTGCTGTACCAGTTTTAGATCGACATGGAAAACTTTTTGCTTGTCTCTTTACCCATGCACCGGTCATCCGCAAAAGTCTTGATGAATTACTCGGTTATGTACCAATGCTAACTAATGCTGCGATGGAGCTAAGCCGCTTAATTGATGATCCTGACGGTGACCTTGAGGGTGCCAAATAGTTAGATCAGTGGTCAGTGAAACTAATCTCCTGCACCAGCGCGAGAAAGCTCCGTAGATTCAACGAGTACTCTAGCGACTAGATCATCAAGAGTTTTCCATAGCGCTTCGTCTATCTCGACACCGTGCTCAAGAGAATTTCGATAGCAGTCCTCCATTTTTACTGATTCATAGGTATCAATTAAGCTTCCAAACTTAAGATATTGCTTAAACTGATTTTCGATAATACCCAAACTAGGACCAGAAAAAATCCTCAAAGATTGTGTATCAAACTCCTCAATTAAGCTAAATGTCTTGTACTCTGGCAGGAAGTCTCCTGCTTCGACAGATACTTTCACGCAATAATCAAGCTGTCTCCAATAAGCAACGCAGGCAACATTACTCTCTGCAGCTTTGACCAACCGCTGAATAATAAACGTGCGGTTATAGCAATTGATCAGTTCCAGTCCCGCACCGGAATCTGCTTTGCTCGCCGCTCTAAGGAGATCAACTGCCTCACTGCCGCACAATAAAATCGATGTTCCTTTGCCATCTAGAACGAAGTTATACCCATCGTCTTGAGAAAGATCCGCGTGGACTGGTGCGGTGGTGTTTAAATAAGATAAGGCTGCTAGTAACCGATCAAAACCATAGAAACCATTAGTTTCCAACCAAATTACCATGTCAGCAGCGTTATGGTAATCTCCAGAATGAAAGCCCAAACCTTCGAATGCTTTGTGCAAGGAAGCCTTTAGTTCATTCTTCGAGACTTTCATGCTAATTAACCAGCCGTAAAGATGGGTTTAATGGGGAACTGCCAGTCATCGCAAAGAGGTTTACCAAAATCGTCAATCAACGGAGCGCCTTGAAACATGGTGTTGCGCACCCAAAGGCGTGAACGAGGATCAAATTTACTAACGCCGAAAAACGAGAGCTTGCAGCGCAAAAGATGGATTGGCAGAACATCCGTATGCAGCAAATTCTCGCGGATATCTCCATAGTGGCTCTTAGCCATAGTTTGCATGCGGGCCACGATACCGCTGCGTGTCGGATTCTTGATAATGAAATGAGCAACATTTTGGTTTGGTTGTGCAAGATTATAGCTACACATTTGATCGTAACAATCACGAACTCGGCGGCCAATACCTAAAGGCATCTCTTTTTCCATTCCCAGATCAATATCGGTCTGTCCAAGACGTGGCTCCATTTTTTCTTCAGAGCGATACCAAAAAGCTCCTGAGGACTCCTGCTTGCTGAAATCTATTGCCAGTGCCCAATCATATTTGTCTTCAATAACACTGATCATATCAGAGACACTCATTTCGGGGGTCACGTCGTAGCATTCCTCCACCCACATACGTTCTTCCAACTCATCCACCAACTCGGGATACAGCTCAATCAAGAGAGTATTGATTACTTCTTGAGTTTCCACATGCCAATGCTGCTCTGCATACTCAATGAGAATCCCCCATACGAAATGGTTGCTCGCAAGCTCTGGACCGGACTTTTCCAGCCACACCCGCAGTAAGTGCAATTCCTTCTGTACTGTTAGATTTGACTTATGCTGTCGTTCATCACCAGTGACAATCTCACTTAAATGCTGGATAACTCTCTTTGCACCCAAATCAAGGCGTACGAGAGTTTCTTTTTGTAACCCGCTCTCACTGGCAGCAACAACTCGAGCCAATGCAGTTTCACGCATTTCAACCCACTGATTGATTAACAGTGGATGATTAATTAAAAATGGCGCCATACCAAGACCTGTAGAATTACCAATGCCTATATAGCGCTTAATACTCTCATCTAGTTTTACTGCAGTTTTTGGGGCCCGCTTTGATGCCAGATAATCAGCCTGCTCCATACTAAAGTGACGAAGGATATAGCAGGTAAACATCTCTGCAGCAAAGGGACGAGCAAAATCACGATGTTTGGTCCACACCTTCTCCCAATCTGCCATACCCAGCTTACCGCTACCGTAGGCCGCAGTCGTCCTGTACAGATAGCCAACCTCAGCAATCACATCAATATTCGGCTGGCGACCATTGGTCAGCTCGTTTACTACATACTCGAAGGTTCGTGCACTGCGATTAGCACGGGATAACACCATGACCCTTGAATCTACCCGCCCCGCTTCTTGCTTAGGAACATTATCACGCAAAAACTCTAATTGCTCCGCATCCACCGTGCCTTCACAAAGAGCCATGGTTAGATCCCACTGATCGGCAATAACACGATCATTTCTACATTCTGGATCAAGGTAATGGGAGAACAAAACATAGCTGAAAGTGCCATATTTAGCCTCTACTTGATAGACTACAGAGCCGTACCCCTGGTCATCTAGATCAAAAATTGGGGTACTGATCTGCCAATTCTCCGTGACCATACGTCGCACCAAAGTTCGCATGAAACTTAACCGAGTTTGGTGAAAACTGCCGAGCCGATCTAATTGCATAACTTGACTAGCAGGGCGCATCGACAAGGTATTAACCTCGCTTTGAATTCCAGTGTTTTGAATTGAGCTTTGCATGTTATTCAAGCACCCTAATCTCTAAAATAATGTATGAGAACCTAATCTTATCACTGCTTTTACGCTGCCGAGCTTGACTGAGATCAAACCAATCTTTGATAATCTGGTTCCTAAATTTTTCAGGATTTTATCAAGTTGCCAGAAAAGGATTTTTCAAAAAACGACAACCAGTTTCCACCCATCACTTTGGCTACATCAGCTTCTTTGAAGCCGTGATCTTCAAGACCCTTTGCAACTTTATGCAGATCTTCAGTGCCTTTAAACCAAACAGGTTGCTCCGGCCAAGATAGTTTATCTGCAGAACCTTCACCGTGATCAACACTCGTCGTCCATCGACCACTTCGCATCCATTCCAAAATTTTGTAATCCCAATTTAAACAGAGATCAGACCCAATACCAATGCGGTTAATGCCTATCATTTCAGCGGTCTGGGCAATCATCTGACAAAAATCTTCCAACGTGCAATCTGATCCATTCTTTAAATGAAAGGGATACATACTAAACCCAAGCATTCCCTCTGATTCACCAATCGCTCTTAGCACAGTATCAGACTTGTTACGCAGTGCATTATGGAAAAAGCTAGGATTGGCATGGGTAATAGCAATAGGCCTTTCCGATATATCTATCGCTTCTAAGGTTGATTTTTCCGCGCTGTGGGACATGTCGATGACCATACCAACACGGTTCATCTCTTTAATCACCTGTCGTCCAAATCGAGTGATACCACCATCGTGCTCTTCGTAACAACCAGTAGCTAAAAAACTCTGATTGTTATAGGAAAGCTGCATAATCCGAACACCAAGCTGATGCAGAATTTCTACCATTTTGACATCATCTTCAATAGGCGAGCAGTTCTGGAATCCAAAGATAATACCCACTTTACCCAGCCGCTTCGCTTCTAGAATATCTGCGGCCTGGTGCACGGGCATAATAAGATCCGCGTGATTAATAAAATGTCTGTTCCAAGTGCCAATATTTTCAAGGGTTTCTCTGATATTTTCCCAGTAAGCAATGGTCACATGAATAGTGTGCACGCCACTTTTTTGGGCTTCTTCAAATAATTGACGATTCCAGTTAACGTACTGAAGACCATCAATCATGAGCATATCTTTACGCATTTAAAACTCTCTCAAGTCCAAATCTGTTGACTTTAGTATGGTTTGCTATAGTTGGTTTTTATAATCGTGTAAAAATCCCTAGCATACTGTCCCTGCTCCCGTGGTCCATAGCTTGAGGATTTTCGCCCACCAAAAGGAACATGGTAATCAGTGCCGGCGGTTGGTAAATTAACCATAACGCACCCCGATTTAGAGTGACGTTTAAAGTGTCCTGCATGCTTCAAAGATGTGGTGATAATCCCCGAGGTTAAACCAAAATCAGAATCATTAGACACATCTAATGCCTGCTCATAACTGTCTACTTTAATAACACAGGCAATCGGCCCAAATACTTCTTCTCTATTAATTTGCATCTGGTTATCAGTATTAATAAACAGTGCCGGTGACATAAAGTAACCCTCAGTATCTAGTGACAGTTTTTCACCACCCTGGACGAGCTCAGCTCCTTCCGCTTTAGCAATCTCCATGTATTTGAGATTTTGATTAAGCTGACGCTCATCCACCACAGCGCCAATATGAACTCCAGGCGTCAAAGAATTACCAACAACCAAATTATTCATTGCCTCAGTCATTTTAGTGACAAATTCATCATGAATACCTGACTCCACAATAATACGAGAAGAGGCTGTGCACTTTTGTCCAGTGCCAAAGTATGCGCCGGCCACGGCACATTGCACGGCAGTATCTATGTCAGCATCGTTCAGCACTACCAAGGCATTCTTACTGCCCATTTCTAATTGAATTCTAGCCATATTATCAATCGCATTACGTGCGATATGACGGCCAACGTCAACTGATCCAGTAAATGTTACTGCTTGAATATCTGGTGATGTGCACAGTGTTTCACCCACTTCTCGGCCAGACCCCATTACTAAATTAAAAACGCCAGCAGGAAGACCGCTGCGGCTAATAATGTCCGCTAATAGCCATGCACTTCCCGGAACTAATTCAGCTGGTTTAAGAACAACACAGTTGCCGTAGGCAATTGCCGGTGCAACTTTCCATGCAGCAACGGCCATTGGAAAGTTCCAAGGCGTTACTATACCGACCACACCAAGAGGCTCACGATGAACCTCAACATCAACACCAGGTCGAACTGACGCGGTATTTTCACCCATTAAGCGGAGGACTTCAGCGCCATAATACTGAAAGAACTGCCCGGAGCGCGCAACTTCACCAACACCTTCGGCAAGTGTTTTGCCTTCCTCTCGTGCCAAAATTTCGCCGATCTCACCACTGCGTGCAATTAGTTCAGCACCAATCATGTCCAGTGATGTCTTACGTTGCTCAAGAGCGCTCTGAGACCAAGTTTCGAAGGCCGCATTCGCCGCCTGAATAGCAGCTAAGCAATCATCTGAGTTAGCTTTAGCGTAACGACCCACAATATCGCTGGTATCAGAAGGGTTCACGTTGACTATCTCGTCATAACCTTCTACCCAGTCGCCGTTAATATAGTTTCGATATACTTCGTTAGTCATTTGTTTTCCTCTGGAATAATTACAGATTTAAGCCACTTTCGTTGTTAAGCTCCAAGTTTAACCCTTTCTAATAATAAATGTATTTACAAATTTATATAGATATATAAGAATTATTAATCTATAACTACAATAGTTTACAGGCTCACCTAAAGAGTCTTTGCAATAAAGGGGATAGATATGAAGTATCTCAACATTACACAGCGACATTTGCGTACATTTGTGATCGTCGCTAGATATGGCAGTTTTAACAAAGCTGCAGAGGAACTTTCACGAACTCAGCCGGCCATTACCCTAGCGATTAAGCAACTAGAGGAGTTTGTGGGGCTCAAACTATTAGATAGAACGACGCGTCGAGTCATACCAACTGCCGAGGGTGAAAATTTTATGCCCATTGCTGAACGACTAGTCCGAGATTTTGATACTGCTATCTCCGATCTCAAGGCAACTGCGGAGAGAAGAATTGGTAACATTAGCATCGCAATAGTACCCTCGGTTGCCAATCAACTACTGCCACCTATCATCAAAACTTTCTCTAAAAATTTTCCAGGGATTAATTTATTGCTAAATGATGACACCGCTAGAGGTGTTCAGCAGAAGGTTGAACGTAATGAGGTAGATTTTGGTATTGGGAGTGTTTGGCAAACAAGTAAGCTACTGAAATTTACTCCCTTATTTTCGGACAATTTAGATCTAGTCTTTCATAAGGACCATGATCTTGCACAAAGCCAAGAACCTATTAGCTGGAGCGCACTCAGTAACGAGGTATTTCTAGATTCAGGCATTACTAAAAATATGCGTTCCAGACTAATTCTTGGGCCATCGAAATTTGACTTTCCAAGCATTACGACACTTTTAGCTATGCTGAGATCTAACTTGGGTGTCAGCGTGCTACCCTCTCTGGCCATACCTCAATCCAGTGGAGAATTGAGATCAAGGCCGCTCCTTCCAATGGAGAAGCGAGATATTTGCATGATTACACGTCATGACTGGACACTATCCCCCGCAGCCGAGGCTATGATTGACACTATCATAAAAGAGATGCCCGCTCAGATTGAACAACTCAATCTTTCCCCACCTAGCGGACTCACTCCAGAATCAGGTTATCAGCTTTAATCAGTTGATTTAGTGAGCCCAACGCAGGTCTCATAAACTGATTGCTTAACGGCGATACCTTTATCACTGTTTCTAGCGCGATTGGCATAACGCCTATTACCTGGCATATGAGCACCTTCCATTCCCCCTAATAACTGCAAGAATGATTCTGAATGCTGCAACCAATTTTCCGAGTCACCAAAACGATTGGGGTCGATAGCGAGCATAAACTCACCACCATTAGGTGGCCCACCGTCGTTGTTATCATTTTTCTGTGCTTCAAAACTAAAGTCTTGCCCCGTCAGACCAGCAACCAGAAGTTCGATCATCATGGCAATCGTTGAGCCTTTATGACCACCAAACGGGAGCAATGCTCCTCCATTAATTATTTTATCTGCATCAGTCGTAGGCGCACCATCCGAATCAACACCCGTACCCGCCGGGACTGGGTGGCCATCACGAGCTGCGATCATTACCTCTCCTCTAGCCATTGCCGCGGAGGCTTGATCAAAGACCAAGGGTGGCTGATCCCCTCTGGGCCAACCAAAGCACATAGGATTAGTTCCAAATAATGGCTGTTTCGCACCTGCAGGAACCACGGCCGGTTTATAGGTAGTAAAAGCCATTGCCGCCAATCCAGCTTCAGCAATTGGCTCAACCTCAACCCACAGCGCAGCAAAATGATGCACGTTGACCAAAGCCATTGCAGCTATTCCATTCTCACTGGCAGCCTCAATAAGAGCCGCTCTGCCCATCTCAAGGGCTAAAGGCGCATAACCGTGATCACCATCCACTTTTACTACTCCTGGAGAGATTCGAGATACCGTCGGATTAGCATTTCCATTAACTTTACCACTCCGAAGTGACGCTACGTAGCCTGGCATGCGGAAAAGACCGTGGGCAGCACAACCATCTAATTCTGCAGCTGCAATCGTACGAGCAACCGCCGAGGCGTTCTGCGAATTGCAACCATTAGCTTCAAGACCTTGCTCTACCAAGATTTGAATTTCTTGTTTAGTCATCATTACATCAGACACTTTAGCTCTCCTCTGATTAGGCTAATCGCCCGTTAGTATTCTCTATATTGGGTAACGTTCAAGCACTGGCCCCAGAGCTTGCTTAAGGGGGTCTAAATTAGACTCAAAATTTTTCCACTGCTCTACACCACTCTGGTAGATTGGCTGGCGAACTTGCTCTGAACTGGGCGTGCGAACAGATCGGTCTGTCTCATGGAAATTGATACAGCTTTCTTCAAACTCTAGCCCACAATAGTCAAGAATTCTCCTAACCTGAGTGTCCAAATCGGCGACAACCTCTTCATACTGAACTCGCAGTACCTGTCCTGGCAACACTTTATCCCAGTGGTCCATTAAATCGACATAATCTTTGTAGTATGTGCCGACCTCTTTAAGGCCATAGCTAAACTCCTGCCCTTCATGAAACAATTGTTTGAATGCACTAAAACAGCAACCCATTGGATGTCTTCGTGCATCAATAATTTTAGCATTTGGCAATATTAGATTAATTAAACCTATGTGCCTGAAATTGTTGGGCATCTTGTCAATGAAAAATGGCGCATTACCACGATGGACTCTAGTATCAGCAATGTAACTTTCACCAAAAGCAGCGAGAGTTTCAGAATCTAAAGTTTCGAGAACGGAGGGATAATGACTCGTTCCACTCATTTTTTCACCACGCCGGAGCTTTTGAGCTAGCGACAAAATATTTGGTAACTCCATCGTGCCATCCACTTTACTGTGAGATGCCAAAATTTGCTCTAAAAGCGTCGAACCTGACCGTGGGAGACCAACAATAAAAATTGGATCGGCTGCCTTAAACCCTACATCAATATTAGCCTCAACAAAGCTCTCATTAAAAACATCAGCCTGAGCATGGAATTCAGTAGTTAGATCTTCAGACTTATAACGACTTTGAGATCTTTTGGATGAATTACCTCTTTCATAATAGGAAAAAGCTTTTTCAAAATTACCCATATCCTCGTACGCCTTACCCAATGCAAAGTCCAAATAGACTCTACCCATGTAGGATACACTCGGATTATTCTCTTGGGATTCCATCGCAGCTATTTCTTTATCTGTGAAGCTAAATAACTTTAGATTAGCTAAAGAATAATAGGCCTCACCATGCGCCGGATATTTTTTGATGGCACGCCTGTAAGAATCAATTGCCTCATCTTTTTTGCCTTGGGTTTTTAGTGCATTGCCTCGAGACGTCAGAGTGACCGGCTCTTCGGGCAGTATTTCCAAAATAGAATCGAAAGTCGCAAGAGCAGTTTCATAGTCACCGGACTGCATGGATTCAACGGCAAATACAGATTGAAATTGAGGATTATCAGGATCCTGTTCAATCAAAATTTTGGCATGAGCAAGGGCAGCCTGATATTTTTGTTGCTTTCGTAGCACTTGAATATAATCTATCCTAGCCTTAGTGCTTTGGGGAGAAAATTCTACGGCACTCTCTAAAAGGAACTCAGCATCGTCCAAAACACCTAAACGCATTCCAATATCGGCCAGAAGACGCATACCCTCGATATGTTTAGGATTTTTTAGCATAAACGCTTTGCATAACTTCTCTGCCTTAACCAACTTTCCTTGAGAAATCAGATCAGTCACCGCAATTAATGGTGGTGGCGTAGCTTGCAGTTCTTTTAACTGCTGTTCAAGTTCAGCTAGTCGAATAGCTAATTCAGGGCGATTAACAACACGTAAAATCTCTATCTGACATCGAAAACTGGCTTCTAATGCTGGATTAATAAGAGTGGCTTGACTGTAGGAGTTCAACGCTGCATCAATTTGATTCATCCCACGATATACATGCCCTATTTCTTGGTAGGCACGGCTATGTTCAGGGACCGACAATCTTAATCTCCTGAGACTCTCCAAGGCCTCTGTATATCTCTTTTGGTACCGTTGGCATACCGCTAATAAATAGAGCACGTCACCATGTTTTGGAGATTCAGCGAGCATTGGCAGCAAAACCTTCTCTGCCTTGCCAAAATCTCCGGCTTGCATAAGCTTCTTAACGCTACCTAACGCCGCTTCAGTTGCAGATGCTTCTTGCATTACATGTTCCACCATTTAATTAGACCTATAAAAATAATGCCCCTCGGGAGGGGCATTATGATCTAGCTTTTTAAACTACTTTTCAATGATTAGAAATTGTAGGTCATACGAACACCCATGGTACGAGGGGCTGCATATGAAACTCGCTCTCTATCGTTGATATAGTTTCGTGACAATTCAGCACGCTCGTCAGTGAGGTTGTTAATGAAGAGCTCTGCACCCCAAGTGTCAGTCGTAACACCAGCGGTAAGGCCCAACATAGTCCAACCAGCAATGCGGTCGCGGTTTATGCGAATAATGTCACTGTAAGACTCAGCTGAATGTGCTAAGTGAGGCATGATGTGAGCCGTCATTCCTGACGCTGTCTGCCACTCATAACGAGCCTGAAGGTTACCTTGGAACTCAGGGGCAAATGCCAATGAATCACCTGAAACAACGTCTTTCGAGGTTGTCAGTGTTTTCGTAATTTCAGTATCAAGCATGGAAATACTTGCACTAATTGTAAGACCCTCAACACTTTCAGGTACCCAAATCATATCAGCCTCGACACCTCTAACCTCAGCATCAGCTGCGTTGTCAGAGAAGAACAAGTTAGCGATACTTGGATCGAAGATGGTTGTTTGTAGTCCACCGATTTGTGCAACAAACGCACTACCATTGAAACGCATACGGCCATCCATCAGATCAGCCTTCCAACCCATCTCATAGTTAGTCATATCATCTGAGCCAAACTCGTATGGAACCGTGTAAAGTCCATCTCTACTGGTATAACCGCCTGGACGATTCAAGAAGCCTGCTCGATAACCTTCAGAGACAGTGACATACAACATCATATCTTCATTTGGAGTATAAGCAGTGGTGAACTTAAAGATCGTTCCATCGTCGGTTGCCTTATCAGGAATACCTGTGACTGGGTTGCCCTGATAAATTCCATCACCGTCATAAAGATCGGCAATGTTAGTACCAAATACCTGAGCATCCGCTGAATCTACACCATAGAAGTTATAGAAAGATCCATTAGCACTACCATCAAAGTCAACTTCGATATCGTAGTAGCGAGCACCAAGGGTTACTGACAGAGAATCACTCATATCGTAGCTCAACTCACCAAAGATTCCATACTGATCGTCAGTTCTTTGGATATCATTACGAAAGATCTCTCCGGGAGCGAAGAAGCTATTAGTCGACAGAAATCCGTCTTGATACGATAAGTTACTTCCGGAGAATCCCGGACCATTTGCTGGCACCCAACCCTGTGCTTTGATACTGCCTGGGTAGGTAAAGCTTACGCGCTCTTCAAGAACCGTCTCACTAAAGAATGCACCACCAGTAAGTCTGGTTCTCTTGTCTTGGTCTGTGGTAAACCGGATCTCATGAGTGGTTACTTCGGTCTCGGAATGACTTGGCGCATACATGTCTGGGGCGTAACAGGTTCCAGTCGCATCGCCACCGTAGGTGTAAGTAACCGTCTGATCACAAATATAATACGGTAGGTACTGACCGACGAACATGTAATCAGAATATCCGATCACCTGATCGGCAGTACGCTCAGTGTACGCACCAGTATAGACAACGTCTAAGCCAGCAACTCGGCCGGTCAAAGTCCAGCTTGTGTTGTCGAACTCATCTTTAATCGTGTCATCAGAGTAGCTTTGAATCTCAAGGTCACCTAGATTTGGATCAGCATAGAACACGCCATCAGCATCTAATTCCTGAGTGGTATGAGCTAGCAACAAATCCCAATCATCGCTCAAGCTAATCAATGCACTTAGGCGCGCACCGGTATACTTACTAGTATTGAAATCATCTTCCACCAGATCGGTATTATCAGCCGCCTCAAAAGTAACACCCGGCATATCAATATAACCATCACCATCAGCATCGCCACCTGACTGGTAATGAGTACCAGCTGGGTTTGCTTGGAAACCCTGACGATTGGCACTTACAGGCACACCGTTTGAACGCATAAATCCTTCAACACGGAAACGAGCACTCTCTTCAACGGTGCGAGTACCATGTACGTTATCAATGTAGCCACCCTTGTCATCACTATAAACAACGCCGCGCAAAGTGATGTTGTCGCTAATAGGTAGGTTATACATTGCTTCGAAGTTACTGTTATTACCGCCGTCGTTTATGGTTGAGAAGCCAACCTTCAACTTACCATAAGCATCGCTTGGATCAGGCTTGTTGGTAATCAAACGGACTGTACCCGCCTGTGAACTCGCTCCGAAAAGTGTACCCTGGGGTCCTGCTAGCACTTCCACTCGATTCAAGTCGGCAGCGTAAACATCAAGGTTACGACCAGGTTGCGCCAATGGCTGCTCATCAAGGTAGAAAGCTACGTTTGGGG